>Ga0102851_10000652_pt1 | contig 18205 bp, 14 predicted proteins | sample Mud3Dept3metaG_FD_79558 | JGI IMG/M metagenome (GOLD analysis project Ga0102851, IMG submission 79558) | Freshwater wetland microbial communities from Ohio, USA, analyzing the effect of biotic and abiotic controls - Mud 3 Core 4 Depth 3... | ecosystem: Environmental > Aquatic > Freshwater >... | reverse complement strand
CATGTGATTGAAAGGGGAAAATAAGGGGGCGGATTCATGAAAGTTATATTGGGATAAACAACTTAATTTCAAATATATTAAGATTTCAACCACACAATACGTTAAATTTTACTTAAAAAAATGAAAAAGAGTCATTGAAAAATGGGAATGAGTTAAAGCATTACGTTGATAACTCCTTAAAATAAATCATAATTATCCCCTTCCGCCGTTTTCATCTTAACAGCGTGGTTATTACATTTGCACTGAAAATTAAGAGTGAAATATGAAACTTTTTGTTGTTGAGGGAGTTGATGGTTCAGGTAAATCGACACAGATTAAACTGCTTAATGATTACTTCACACAGAAAGGTCACAGATGCGAGTATCTTCACTTTCCCAGGACTGATGCCCCATATTTCGGGGAACTGATCGCTCGATTCCTTCGGGGTGAATTCGGTTCTCTCAATGAGGTCGATCCCTGGCTGGTGGCAATGCTCTATGCAGGAGACAGGAGGGATGCATCGGAGCTTATTAGCGGCTGGCTGAAAAAGGGCAATATGGTTCTTCTTGACAGGTACACATATTCGAACATCGCGTACCAGTGTGCCAAGCTCCAGGATCCTGAAGAGCAGAAAGCTCTCATGAACTGGATCCTGAACCTGGAATTCAATCACTTTGGCATACCACGTCCCGATCTTAATATTTTCCTTGATGTACCATTCTCATTCACGGAAAAGAAACTGTCGCTTTCAAGGACGGGGGAGGACAGAAATTACCTGAACGGGACAAATGATATTCATGAGGGATCGCTTGCATTTCAGAGAAAAGTAAGGGAGATCTACCTGAAAGTATCGCAGAGTGACAGCAAACTCTGTGTGGTCAATTGCAGCGATAATCGCGGAGGCACGTTGCCCCCTGCAAAGATCTTCGACCTTGTAATTCAGATCATTGCCGAAAGAAAACTCATTTAATATGAAGATCTTAAGTCTGATTAGCAGAATAATAGTTGGTATTGTATTCATATTCTCGGGGACTGTAAAAGCAATCGATCCCTTAGGATCAGTTTATAAATTTCAGGACTATTTCCTTGCCTTCAATCTTGAATTTCTGAAGCCTTTCAGCATGCCGCTGGCTGTAATCTTATGTACTTTAGAATTTCTGGCCGGGGTTTCCGTGTTGTTCAACATCAGGCAACAAACAGGGCTATGGATAGTGATTTTGCTGATGTCCATATTCACTCCCCTCACTTTCGTTCTTGCACTTACAAATCCTGTCACTGACTGCGGTTGCTTTGGTGATGCTATTCATCTGACCAACTGGCAGACATTCGGTAAAAACATCATCTTACTGATACCGGTAATTTTTCTGTTTATCCGGAAAAAAGATATTGAACCGAGGTATAGTAAAATCCGGGAATGGGTTATTGTTGCAGGCATTGCAATTCTGTTCCTTGGATTTATCTCTTACAATCTCAGGTATCTTCCGGTAATAGACTTTCTGCCATATAAAACCGGTACGTATATACCTGATAAAATGATCATTCCGGATGGAAAACCCGTTGATCAGTACGAGACCACCTTTATCTACGAGAAGGATGGCCTGCAAAAGGAGTTCAGCCTGGACAACTATCCTGCGAATGATACAACATGGAAATTTGTCGATCAGATAACGGTACTGGTAGCTAAAGGATACCAGCCTCCCATTCATGATCTCGTAATTAACTCATTGTCAAATGAAGATCTTACCCAGCATATCCTTTCTTCAGCAAATCCCTCAGTGCTGATGATATCAGGGAAGCTTGAAGAAGCTGATCCTGAAAAACTGGCGGAAGGTTTTGAACTGGGAAACCAATGTAAAGCGGGAGGCATTGATTTTTATATCCTGACGGCCTCAGTGATGGATGAGATAGAAAAGCACAACAACGGATTGACCTTGTGCATTGTTGATGAGACAACACTTAAAACAATGATAAGGTCAAATCCGGGTTATATGCTGCTGAAAGAAGGAAAAATACTGGGTAAATGGTCCTGGGCCGATATTCCTGCTTTTAAAAATATAAGTAAATACATTAATAACAGATAATTTAAAATCTAAAACTGTTTCATATGAGAAATAAAATTGTTGCCGGCAACTGGAAAATGAATATGACCTACGAGGAGGGTTTGCGGTTTGCCAGGTCTGTTGACCAGTATTTCCGTGAAAAGCCACCGGTGAAGGCGAAAGTTATATTATGCACCCCCTTCATTCACCTTTCAGGCGTTTCGGAGATCCTGAAAGATGGATTGGTGGCGCTTGGTGCACAGAATTGCGCATCGGAAGCTTCCGGCGCGTTCACCGGCGAGGTTTCAGCGTACATGATAAAAAGTACCGGTGCTGAATATGTCATCATCGGTCATTCGGAAAGAAGAACATTGTACCATGAAGATGACAGGTTGCTTAACAAGAAAACAGTTCTGGCCCTGAACAGCGGACTGAAAGTCATTTTCTGCTGCGGTGAAGTTAAAGCAGAGAGAGAGGAAGGAAATCACTTCATTATTGTCAGACGTCAGATCGAGGAGGGCATATTCCCTTTACAGGCTGAAGAGATAAAGAATATTATAATTGCTTATGAACCTGTCTGGGCAATAGGCACCGGATTGACAGCTACACCGGATCAGGCACAGGAGATGCATCAATACATCCGCGGGCTTGTTAAGGAACAATACGGCAGAAAAATTGCGGATGAACTTACAATTCTTTACGGTGGAAGCTGCAAACCTTCAAATGCCAACGAGATCTTTTCAAAACAGGACGTCGATGGCGGTCTGATAGGTGGCGCTTCTCTTAAAAAGGAGGATTTTATTGCAATTGTCGAGGCTGTTTGATAATCTGTAATCCTATGGATTTCCGGTCAGCAGAAATTAAGGCAAATTAAATACTGTGATCATGTTAAGGAAGCTGGTCATTTTGAGTCTTATTATCCGGATATTGTTACCGGTAAACCTGTACTCACAGCTAAAATCGCCATTTACCGGAGATCCTGTGAAATACAAGGAAGAGCTTACTGCATTCATGGGTCCAAATCTGAAGGATGACCAGAAGGAAACCCTTAACACATTCCTTGCCAGCTGGGAGAGCAAAGCATTCAGCGACGAGGATATGATAAGGATAATCGACCTTACCAGCCAGTTTTACGGCAGATCAATGAGACCGGTTCCCCACATGAATAATTTCCTTACAACCATCAATACTTATATCAGAAAAAGGGGTGAAAGCGAGTTTCTGAGCAGTTGGCTGACAGGGCTCAGCGAAATTGTGTTCAATCCAAGAGTCTCCATTGAAAGTATTGACAGGTACATCAAAAATACCGAGTTGATGATCACCGACAACATCCTGTCACAGATGTCAACCATGCGGTGGAAAGTAAAGAACAGCGCCCTGAAATTCATACATGATACTGTCTTTAAAGTGGTAGTTACAAATGCAACCCTTGTTTGCGCCTCCCTGAAAGACAGTACTGAGATATATGATGTATCAGGCACCTATTACCCGGAAATAATGGAATTTCACGGCACAAAAGGTATTGTGACTTGGGAAAAGGCCGGTTATTCCAGAGATGATGTGTTTGCTGAAATAAGTGACTATGTAATCAATACAGCAAGAAACAGTTTTACAGTCGATTCAGCAAGGCTTACACACAGCACCTACTTCAAAACACCAGTTTATGGATTGCTTTCCGACCAGTCGACAACCTTCAGGGATAAGGAGAGGGCTGATTATCCGCGCTTTGAAACATATACAAGGGAATTCTCGATTAAAAATATCTATGAAGGAATCAATTATGAGGGCGGACTGGCTTTTGAAGGATCCACAGTCAAGGGAAACGGATCAAGCATATGGCCGGCAAAGATTACAATTTCCAGGAAAGATACTCTCAGCATTACCATAAAATCAGCTGAATTCATCTTTTCAAAAGTCGGACTTTCCAGCTCGGAATCATCCTGTGCACTTTATCTTGGAACTGACTCAATCTACCACTCAAACCTTGGCTTTTCGTATAATGCAACACAGAGGCAGGTGAACTTTATCAGAGGCAATAACCCTGTTTCAAAAAGTCCATATTATGATTCCTTCCATAAGCTCGACATGTACTTTGAGCTCCTCTCCTGGAACCTTAAAGAGTCAAAGATCATAATTTCACGAGCAAGGGGTGCAACACTTGGCCAGGCACTGTTTGAATCAGCTTCCTTCTTCGATGCCAATTTTTTTATGCAGATGGCGGGAATCGATGAATATCATCCTCTTATCCGTCTTAAAAAGTTTGCAGAATGGTACTACTCCGAAACATTCCCGGTCGAGGAGTTTGCAAGATGGCTTAACAAGCCGGTTGACGCAGTTACTGGATTGTGTATTGATATGGCCAACAAGGGATTTATTTTTTATGACAGGAAGTATAATGAGATCACACTTAAGAAAAAGGTGGACGATTTCCTGAACTCCTATGCAAAGAAAAAGGATTACGATGTTCTGAGGATACTGAGTGAAACAAAAGCCCCTGTCGACAATGCAATACTCGACCTGACCGATTTCCGGCTGACCGTAAATGGAGTATCAGGCATATACCTTAGTGATTCACAACGTGTGGCAATCTATCCTAGAAACCGGCAGGTTGTCATCGGGAAAAACAGGAATATGGATTTTGACGGAGTTGTTGAAGCCGGACTTTTCACCGTATTCGGACATGATTTCTCGTTCAATTATGATACATTCAAAATAAGCCTGACGAATATCGATTCAATTAGGGTGGCTGTCGAGACCGAGGAGAAGGATGTATATGGAAATCCGGTAATAAAGGATATTGATAACCTGATTCAAATGACCACAGCAGAACTTTACATTGATGATCCCAATAATAAGTCAGGTTTGAAAAGCCTTGATCAATACCCTATAATTAACGATACCACATATTCCTATATCTATTATGATAAAATGCCCGGACTGGAGAATATGTATCAACGCGATAAATTCTATTTCAGGATAGATCCTTTCACCTTCGAGAATATTGACCACTTTACCACCGAGAGTATGAACCTGGAGGGAGAATTCACCGGTGGGAATATACTTAAACCCACCCGGGAGAACCTGGTCATAAAGGAGAATAACTCACTTGGATTTGATATGGACATACCTGAAGAGGGGATTGATGTGTATGAAGAGAAAGGAATGCTTTTCGACAGCATAAGTTTAAGCAATGACGGCCTCGTGGGAATCGGCACACTGAACTTCCTGACATCCACGATAAAATCAAAGGAGATCCGGATGTACCCCGATTCCGTGATAGTTCACGCTGATACATTCTCAATGGAAAAAGATGACAAAGGATTATTTCCTGAACTGGAAAGCAAGGATGTATCTATAAAATGGTTTACGAATAAAGGTGAGTTAACAGCCAAAAACAACAAGGGAGAGAATTTTTTCATGTTCAATAACGAAACCCAGCTTGACGGGAACCTTAAATTAACTCGGTCATCACTGACTGGATCCGGTATCATTAATACTCCTGAATCCAGGATCACTTCAAACAACCTGAGTTTCACCTCCGGGTCAATCAGGGCAGATACTTCGGATTATTACCTTAAATCGGCTTCAACCGGAGGATATACATTCATCGCTGAAAATGCAGCCGCGGATGTAAATTTCGATCTAAGGACGGCAAGCTTTCACCTGAATACGGATACCTCAATGGTGAAATTCCCTGAGATACAGTACATCTGCACCATGACCGATTTCGTATATAACATGGATACAAAGGTTCTTAACATGGAACAGAAAGGAAGATCAGACAGGGAACTTCTTTCGCGGGACAGACTGATCAGGCTCGATTTCAATAACCTCGACAAACCAACGTTCTTTGCGACCAATGTCATCGGGGACACACTTGCATTCTCATCATGGAAAGGAAGCTATCATCTTGAGGAAGAGTACATTGAAGCTGAAAATGTAAATTATATCCACATTGCCGACGCTCTTATCCAGCCTGAAAGCGGAAAGATCACCATCAACAGACGCGCAAAAATAGGCCAGCTTCAGAATGCTACAATTGCTGTTAATAACCGTCACCTGCTGCACTCTGCAAAAGTTACCATCGAATCAACAAAAAAGTACTCGGGCAGTGCAGTATATGATTATATTGACGACAACGGAAATATCCATAATATAAGTTTTTCCGAATTGACCGTCGATACGTTGGCAACAAGCGGCAGAGGATATGTCCCTGCCAGCCAGAATTTAATGCTCAGTTCCGCATTCTCCTTTACGGGAGATGTTAACCTCTACGCCCGTAAAGATCAGCTTTTATTTACGGGAGCGGCCGGTATAGTTCATAACTGCGATGCATTAAAAACCTATTCGGTAAGGTTCAAATCCTATATCGATACTAAGAATGTTATGATCCCCATAGGTGAGAAACCCCGTGACATCAATGATAACCTTGTCTTTACAGGGTCCTTTGTCAATCTCGACTCGCTTCATATTTATCCTACCTTCCTTTCAGAACAAAAATCATGGGCTGACGTTGGACTGGTCAATGCGAACGGATACCTCTATTTTGAAAAAGCCAGGAACAGGTATATGATCACTTCACTTGAAAAAATAGCCGACCAGACGCTGCATGGCGGTATGATAACCCTGGACAAAGACTTTTGTATCCTTTCCAGTGAAGGGAAGATCAATTTCGGAACCAATTTCGACCTTGCCAAAATGTCCAGCGCCGGCAAGGTGATCCATGGTATTGATTCCGGCAAAGTTGATATCCAGGCGCTTCTGGGCTTTGATTTCCACTTCTCAACTGAGGCGCTTACAATGATGAGCGACAGGATAAAGCTGATGCCTACACTGAAGCCTGTAAACCTTAACAGTGAGCTTTATAATAAAGGAATGAAGGATCTTGTTGGGATCGAAGCTGCAAACATGCTGAAGGAGAACCTTGATCTTTATGGTACCTCAAGGAGTCTGCCGAAAGAATTCAATTTTGAGATATTCCTGAATGATGTAAATCTGTACTGGAATGAATCTTCCTCCTCTTTCAGGTCCAGGGGCAGGATCGGCATTGGGTTCATCGGAGTCCAACCGGTAAACGTCTATGTTGATGGTTTTATTGAGATCCAGCGCCGGAGATCAGGTGATATGTTCGACATTTATCTGAAAGCCGATGAATCGACCTGGTACTATTTCTCATATATCAGGGGCAATATGATGGTTCAATCGGCTGATATCAACTTTAATACATATATTGCCGATCTGAAACAGAAGATAAGGAAACACCCCAATTCAACTGTAAGGATCCCGTACACATATATGATATCGGTAGAAGACAGACTTGACAGATTCCTCCGTAGAATGATGGGTGAAGAGGATGCAGGCATTAATGAAAACACAGAGGAAAAGCCTGCCAGGATAAACAGGTGATCTTCCGTATCTGCCCTTCAAATGGACTACAAGGAACAACACTAAATCCAGACAACCGGCTATGCAAATATTCTATGCTCCTGATATCACGGGCGATAAATACACGCTGGACGAAAAGGAATCGAAGCATTCTGTCAGGGTACTCAGGATGAAAAAAGGCGCACCGGTAAGGCTGATTGATGGGAAAGGCAATCTTTACGAGGGTGTAATAACTGACCCCAAACCATCAGGATGCTCTGTTGAAATACTGAATGTAATAAATGATTTCGAAAAGAGGGAATATAATCTTCATATTGCAATTTCACCACTTAAGAATCCTGAAAGGTTTGAATGGTTTGTCGGGAAAAGTGTCGAAATTGGCGTTGATGAGATCACTCCGCTCATCTGCAGGAACACGGAAAAGCCGGGCATAAAACAGGAAAGGCTCAACAATCTGATCATCTCATCAATGAAACAGTCACTTAAAGCCAGGATGAGCATCCTGAATGCACCGTATTTGTTCAGCAATTTTATAAACAGGGAGCGGCAGGGAATCCTGATGATAGCTTGTTGCGGGAACAACATTATTCGCCGATGGATTGGAGATGTCTGCAAAAAGGGAGAAAGTGCAGTGATACTGATCGGACCGGAAGGTGATTTTTCGGATGATGAGATTGAAGAAGCTGCAGCCAGGGGATATATTCCTGTCCACCTGGGACCCAGCAGGTTAAGAACTGAAACGGCAGGAATTGCTGCCTGCCATTCAGTTTACTTCATAAACCAGTCAAAATAGAGTTGGAAAAACTCCTTGTAAATGCCGTTTAATAACAATTTCTGATTTTCCCAATCATCCGGGATGTCAGCCGTTTCCCCGGAACAGGTCTCACCTGTTTCAGGAGTCCGATCACATCACTGAACTGCTGGCAAAATCCGAATGCATCCTCAAAGAGGTCAATTTCGCCTGTCTTGATATCGTGATATGAAAGAAGAGGAGTAGAAGTTAAACCCATAGGCTTCATGTTTTCGTTTTTCAGAAAACGCCCGGGTTACTATAATATTGTATTTATTTACAGGAAATAATAAATACCCGGTTTTCCTGCCTTTCGCATGAACCCCCCTTCAGGGGGGCAGGGGGGTCGTTAATTTAACGTAAGACTGATCTTCTTCTCCTCCATTATCTTCCTCATATTAATGAGGGCATATCTCATCCTGCCAAGGGCTGTGTTGATGCTTACATCCGTTATCTCAGCTATTTCCTTAAAGCTCAATCCTGCATAATGACGCAGTATCACTACTTCGCGCTGGTCTTCAGGCAGGTGGCTGATCATTTTTCTCACATCTTTCTGGATCTGCCTTCTTATCATATCATCCTCAACAGTTGATTCTGCAAGCTTTTTGGAATTAAACAGATCTGATTCATAATCGTCATTCGAAATGGTATTCATCTGTTTAATCCTCCTGAAATGGTCAATTATGAGGTTGTGGGCAATGCGCATGACCCAGGAGATGAATTTTCCGTTATCCTGGTATTTGCCGGTTTTTACAGACTGGATCACCTTCATGAAAGTATCCTGGAAGAGATCTTCTGCAAGTGCCTGATCGCGTATATATAAACTGATATATGCGAAAACCTTGTTTTTATGACGGTGGATTATCTGCTCAAAGCAGGACTGCTCACCTTTTATGAACCTCTGGATCAGCTCATAATCGGAAATCGAATTGTTCATAGCTCACTCTTTAAGTAATCAAGAGTAGAGTTGTTTAATAGGCAGTCCTCCCGCTTTTAAGATGTTAAATCTAATACAAATTAAAACAATTTTTTTCTAATTTGAAAGTATTACTTTTGGATTTTAACAAAAATTTACGTAAACAACCGGAATTCAGGGATGAATGGGTATATCGAAATCAGGGGGGCAAGGGTACATAACCTGAAAAATGTAAGCTTAAAAATACCCAGGAACAGGCTGGTTGTGATTACCGGTGTATCCGGTTCCGGAAAATCGTCTCTTGCATTCGACACTATTTATGCTGAAGGCCAGAGAAGATATGTTGAAAGTCTCTCCTCCTATGCACGTCAGTTTCTTGGCAGAATGAACAAACCGGAGGTCGATTTCATTAATGGCATCCCTCCTGCCATTGCCATTGAGCAGAAAGTCAACTCGCGCAATCCACGGTCGACGGTGGGCACATCCACTGAGATTTATGATTATCTGAGGCTTCTTTATGCACGGATCGGACGAACCTACTCGCCTGTTTCAGGCAAGGAAGTAAAAAAACACAGTGTTGATGATATTGTTGATTTTCTTGCATCTCTTCCTGAAGACAGCAGGGTAATTATAACTTCTTCAGGCAGGATACCTGAGAACATAGAGATTCCCGAGTACTTCTCATTCCTCGAAAAGCAGGGATTCAACAGGATCGAGTCGGATGGAGTGATAATACGCATCGATGAAATCAGGGATTGGGATGATTTCAAATCAGGGCAACGCATCAATATCGTGATTGACAGGCTTGTTATAAACCACTCAGCAGATAATTTCAGCAGGGCAGCCGACTCAGCCCAGACGGCATTTCAAACCGGTCAGGGTTATTGCCAGGTGGTTATCTTCGATGACAAAAGCATCCGCAGGGAGAGTTTCTCAAACAAATTTGAAGCTGATGGAATTATGTTCGAAGAACCAACAGAGTATCTTTTCAGCTTCAATAATCCCATAGGTGCATGTCCGTTATGCGAGGGTTACGGTAAAATTATCGGGATAGATGAGAATCTCGTTATTCCTGATCAGAACCTGTCAGTTTACGAAGATGCCATTGTCTGCTGGAAAGGTGAAACGATGAAAAAGTGGAAAGAAAGGCTTATCACCAATGCAAAGCTTTTTGATTTTCCGGTGCATAAACCTTATTACCAGTTGTCTGAAACTCATAAGCAGCTTCTTTGGAAAGGGAATAAATATTTCTATGGATTGAACAAGTTCTTTCAGCACCTCGAGGAAAAAAAATATAAAATCCAGTACAGGGTTTTGCTTAGCCGTTACAGGGGGAAGACAGTGTGCTCTGAATGCAAGGGATCGAGGCTTAAAAAGGAAGCGGGCTATGTCAGGGTTGCAGGCAGGTCTCTGCAGGAGCTCGTCATGCTGCCTGTGAACAGGCTTTACGAGCATTTTATAAATCTATCCCTGGCTCCTGCTGATGCAGTAATTGCGGAAAGGCTGCTGAAGGAAATAACCATAAGACTCCGTTTCCTGATGGATGTCGGGCTTTCATACCTGACACTCGACAGGCTTTCATCAACCCTGTCCGGAGGAGAATCGCAGAGAATAAACCTGGCAACCTCACTTGGCAGCAACCTTGTCGGTTCAATGTATATTCTCGACGAACCCAGCATAGGATTGCATCCCCGCGATACAAACCTCCTTATAAAGGTCCTCAGGGACCTCAGGGACCTTGGCAATTCGGTAATTGTCGTAGAACATGAAGAAGAGATTATGAAGGCAGCTGATGAAATCATTGACCTTGGGCCGGAAGCCGGCAGACTTGGCGGTGAGCTGGTCTTTCAGGGCAGGCCTGATTTTACGACTGCAAATCAATCACTTACAGCTGGATATTTAAGCGGCAGGCTCACGGTCCCTGTTCCGGGAGCCAGAAGAAGATGGAACAGCTTTGTGGAGGTTAAGGGTGCAAGGGAGAATAATCTGAAAGATATCAACGTAAGGTTCCCGCTTCATGCAATAACGGCTGTAACCGGAGTTAGCGGGTCGGGTAAATCAAGCCTCGTGTCTGAGATACTTTATAAGTTTCTCTCGAACCGGATAAACGGCAGCAATATTAAACCGGGTCAGTTCAGGGAGATTACGGGTGACGTACCGGGACTTACGGGAATTGAGCTGGTCGATCAGAATCCCATCGGGAAATCAAGCAGGTCAAATCCTGTTACTTACCTAAAGGCATATGATGAGATCAGAAAGCTCTATTCCGAACAGCAGGCTTCCGTGCAAAATAACTACAAGGCATCCCATTTCTCATTCAATATAGAGGGAGGAAGATGCGAGGAGTGCCAGGGTGAAGGTATTATCAGGGTTGAAATGCAGTTCATGGCTCCCGTGGAGCTCACCTGCGAAGCCTGTAAAGGAATGAGATTCAGAAGGGATATTCTGGAGGTTAAATACTTTGGCAGGAATATTTATGATATGCTCGAAATGACCATTGATGAAGCAATTGATATTTTCAACAGTCATCCGGGAAGGAATGAAAAAAGGATTGTTGAAAAGCTGAAACCATTGTCAGATGTGGGTCTTGGTTATATAAAAATGGGGCAGTCGTCAAGTACACTGTCCGGAGGTGAAAGTCAGAGAGTGAAGCTGGCATACTTTCTTAGCCAGGAGAGAGAGACTGGTCATATATTGTTTATTTTCGATGAACCCACTACAGGTCTGCATTTTCACGATATAAACAAGCTTCTCAGGTCGGTAAATGCACTTGTCGAACATGGACATTCAGTAATTGTCATTGAGCACAACCAGGAGATTATAAAGAGTTGCGACTGGGTGATAGATCTTGGACCGGAGGGTGGTGAAGAGGGAGGGTACGTGGTCTTTGAGGGCACACCTGAGGAGCTGGCAAGGTGTGCAGGATCATATACAGGTAGATTCCTGGCAAACAAATTGAATAAAAATATTTAGGGGTGTTGCATGCAACACCCCTGCGATCTGGTTGGTTAGCAGTATGTGTCTATTTTTTCAATTTAAATCCGAACATTATTGCAACACAGCCGCTCGTAGGTACCTGGCCTGACTGGTTTAAAGACGGGACTCTGACCACAAGCTTGAGCTGCTGGCTCGACTGAAGCTTGAAATCCCATGTTTTAGCGAAGTCCTTTTCTTTGTTTGAGTAGAGGACATTTTTGTTTGCATCGATCACCCTGAACTCTATATCGGGTAGTTTTTCCTCTCCCACTATTGCAACCCTGTATTCCATATCGGAATAAAATGTCTTGTACAATTCCGCCTCTTCGCCTTCAACCAGAACAGCTGCATGATAGTTCCCGTCATGCGTATAGTTGGCTAATTCAGGAAGACAATCTCTTTTTGCAAACGCCTTGCATTGCGCATTAACGTATCCGTTTTGGGCAATGACAAAGATTGCTACCAACAGTATGATTTTTACTGATCTCATAGTCTGCTATATTACAAATGAATTTCTGATCTCCATAACTGTTTTTGAAAGTTCCAAAAAGACTTCCTTAGTCATATCGGTTTTGATTTCCGATTTCAGAACTGTGGTCTTTGATGTCTGATCATACTCAGGTCTGACAGGTGTAGTATCTATTTTGATTTTGTCAAAAACGGCTTTCAGTTTGCCTACCTGCACCATAAGGGCATCTACCGCGGGATTGCCTTTACTGCTGTTAAGGAGGTTCAGAAGTATATCGATTGAAAGTTTCTGGTCAATGATCCTTCCTACCAGCTTGTTTCCGTTAAAATCATTCATATCAACCAGTTGAGTCGAGATATAGAGCCCTTCAATCCAGCCGCCAACAAGAACCATAGCTGCAGTTGCCGGCTGTCCGTTGTCTTCAAGATATGAGTTTGAATTCATGAAGGTCTGGGAAACGATATCCATGATAACCTCACTGTTATTTATGTTCTCCTCAAGCTTGTCTATATCTTCCTGCTCAATAGCCTTAAGTATCCCCAACCCGTCAGCCATCTTCTTGGCAGCATTCATATAATCGATCAGCAGCTGGGTTTGTTCATACAGGCTGGCAAAGCTAAGGTCACAGGTATAAACACCCAGATTAAGTGCCATTGCTTTATTTGTTACATAATTCTTAACATTTGAAACAGGATTAAGAAGCTTTTCTTCAAACCTGGCTCCTGCTGATTTAATTAGCATGGCCGACTCAAGAGGAGAAGGCAATGCCTGAAAAATCCTTTCTGCCTGCTTGATGTCCTGCAATATTTCGGCATTATCCTTAATTTCTACCTCCAGATCCTCCTGTGGTGCTTTCTTGCCACCTTTACAACCGGCAAACAAACAGGCAACCAGTATTAATACCATAGAAACTGAACCAATACGGAACTTTTTATTCATGATCTGATTATTTAAGTGTCACACGTAATTCCGGACTAAATTAGTATTTTATTTTTATTTATCAAAAAGAGTAATATGTTATTGAGTCTATTTCTAACTTTGAAAAAAATTATTTCCTGGTGATAACATCAGAAAAAAAGCTTAAGGAACTGGCTGAAATTCTTCGCAGGGGAAACAGCCTGATTATTACTGAAACCATAAAATCACTCAGAGACGAAGAGCCATTTGAGGGTGCCATAGGATTACTTGTTGAATTCTACAATGATACTTCTGACAGATCGGGTCTCAGGATAGTGGAAGATTTTCTGAACGATTTAAAGGATAAGTCAGTACGGACTGAAGTGATAGCTGAGATCCGGAAACCATGGAATTCAAATACAATCACCATGCTGGTCTCATCATGCTGGCAGTCAGGTCTTGATTATTCGGGTTATATGGCTGATATGGCAAAGATCTTCCTGGAGGGCGACTACGCCACGGCTATTGAATGTATGACTGTAATTGAAGAATCGGTAAGGCACAGCAGCAGAAAAAGAAAGGATGAAATAATCAGGATTGTTAAAGAGAGCCCTCTTTCAGGCATGAATGACAAAGCTATCCTGACCCGGGAGCTGATCTCAATACTTGAACGATAATTCAATCAATCTTCCGATGAGAAGTATTTCATGAACTGGGTTCTTTCATAAATAACCGGCTTTGCATAATTACGGTAATTAAGTTTCCCCCTGAACTCGCCAACTGATTTGAATCCTTTTGCATCCATCCACTCCTCCATTTGCAGGTTCATGGTTTTAAGATATTTAATCCCGTTTTTATATAACACCGAACAAACCTGTACAGTATGGGCTCCTGCCAGAATGTATTTCAGGGCATCAGCACCGCTGTGCACACCTGTGGATGCCGAGATATCAATCCTGATATCCTGTGCACTGGTCATCCCTATCCACCTCAGGACGTACCGCATTTCACTTTCGGTACTGAAGATTGATGCAGGAACTATGTCGATCTTATTCAGATCAATATCGGGCTCATAAAACCGGTTGAACATCACCACCCCTCCTACTCCCCTGATGTAGAACTGGTCGATCATACTGAGAATATTCGAGAACCTGAATCCGATCTTCACAGCGATCGGGATCTTTACAGTCTTCTTCAGTTTTTCTATAAGGTCAAAATATATTTTTTCCGACTCGGCTGCCGATTTCTTCCTGTCAACCGGCAGATAAAATACATTTATTTCAAGTGCATCGGCACCGGCTTCGGCAATATTCTTTGCAAATCCGGTCCATCCTCCGGATGAATAGCAATTTATGCTCGGGATTACAGGAATTGACAAGGTTTGTTTCGCTTTCCTTATGAGGTTAAGATATTCATCCACTGAATTTGCCCTCATGTAATTTGCAATATAATCGTTAGCTTCAGGATACGCGTAAGATGAAGGCATGATGCTGATATAATGATCAATCTGTTCCTCAAAAAGAGATTTCAGGACAACGGCTCCTGCCCCGTTGTCCTCAGCCTCCTTCAGATGCCCGATGGTTGAAGTGAGCCTGCTGCTGCTGACTATCAGCGGGCTTTTAAGGTCAAGACCGAGGTATTTTACAGACAGTTTTTCCATTTCCGGTATTTAAGCGTAACTATTTTCTCTCACCAAATATAATACTTCCAATCCTGATAATAGTACTTCCCTCCTCGATTGCGATTTTATAATCAGATGACATACCAATAGATATTTCCCTGAATTCCGGATTCCGTGAAAAGTATTTCAATTTCAATTCATTAAAACAACCAACCAGGTATCTGAACTCTTCCCTGATCTGTTTTTCATTCCCGGTGAATGTTGCCATTCCCATCACACCGCAAATCCTTACGGACTTAAGCCTCGTGAAATCCTCCGATCCTGCAATTGCAGTCGCCTCGCTCATGTTGAAGCCGAATTTTGTTTCTTCCGCAGCTATGTGGAACTGAAGCAGGCAATCTATTACCCGGTTTGCTTTTTCAGCTTCCGTATTTATGATCTTTAATAGTTTAAATGTATCAACCGAATGTATCATGCTGATAAACGGTACAACATATTTTACCTTGTTGCTCTGGAGATGTCCGATGAGATGCCATTCAATATCATGAGGCAGACTATCTTTCTTGGAAAGAAGTTCCTGCACCCTGTTCTCTCCGAAAATCCTGTGACCGGTATGATATGCCTCAAGGACATCGCTTACCGGTTTTGTTTTGGAAACTGCAATCAGTTTTACAGATGGCGGGATCTGTTGTTTCAGAGAAATAATATTTGAAGCAATATCCGGCATAGGTAATAATAGATACAGCAAAAATAATAAATCCGGCTCACACGTACTCACCCCCTTTATCCCCCTCTCTGCTTACGCAAAGAGGGGGAACTTATTTAATTACAGTGCTTCCTCCCCCCTTCTTTGCGACAGCAGAGAAGGGGGGCAGGGGGGATGAGTACGTGAAACAAAATAATTATTCCAGAAGGTGTATCACCAGGCCACTGCGGAGCTTTGGTTCGAACCATGTTGATTTCGGGGGCATTATGTTTCCTGAGTCAGCAATGGTAATAAGCTGTTTCATGGATACCGGATATAGCGCAAATGCAACCTTCATTTCTCCGCTATCGACCCTTTTCTTAAGCTCTCCAAGTCCCCGTTTCCCTCCGACAAAATCAATACGCTTCGACCTGCGCAGGTCCTGTATATCGAGGATGGGTGCCAGTATCTGATTGGTGAGGATCGTCACATCAAGGATCCCTATCGGATCACCATCATCATATGTGCCTTTTCTGGCTGTCAGGCTGTACCACCTGCCGTCCAGATACATTGCGAAGTTGTGAAGCCTGCGTGGCTTATAGATCTTCGATCCTTTCTCCCTGATCCTGAATCCGGTTTCAAGCTTTGCCAGAAATTCCTTGCTTGTCAGGCCGTTAAGGTCCCTGATGGTCCTGTTATAGTCGATTATCCTTAACTGATCGGCAGGAAAATGTACTGCAAGAAAATAATTATATTCTTCGGTACCATCATGTTTCGGATTCTGCTCACGTTTCTCCTTTCCGACAAGGGCGGCAGCAGCAGTTCTGTGGTGCCCGTCAGCGACATAGGTAAAGGGTACTTTTTCGGCAAAGAGCTTTTCAATGAGCCTTGTTGTTTCGGGATCACGTATTACCCAGAAATGATGCCCGAATCCGTCTTCAGCCACAAAATCGTACTCCGGCTTTTCTTTCCTGACAATCTTCCTGACAACTGCATCTAATTCTTTTACTGCAGGATAAGTAAAGAATACGGGTTCAATATTGGCATTGTTCGTCCGGATATGCACCATTCTGTCCTGTTCCTTGTCGGGCCTGGTAAGTTCATGTTTCTTTATGAGACCGTTCAGATAATCATCAACCGATGCACATCCTACAATCCCGTACTGCGTCCGGCCGGCCATGGTCTGAGCATATATATAATAAGTGGGTTCGTCATCCTGAACAAGCCATCCTTTTTTACGCCACAATGCAAAATTGCCGACAGATTTCCTGTAAACTTCATCCGAATGTATATCTGTTCCCGGGGGCAGGTCGATTTCTGCTCTTGTGATATGAAGCAGAGAACATTCCTTTCCCCGGGCCATCTCAGCTGCTTCTTCAGTACTCATAACATCATAAGGCAGGCAGGCCAAATCTTTAGCTATTTCGCGGGGAGGTCTCAGTCCCCTGAAAGGTTTAACAATTGCCATTAAATACTTCTTTAATTCTACTTATTTACCCTGAATTTTTCGTTGCCCGTTTTAAAGTAATCAACTATCTGCCTGGCAGCCGCAACACCGGCGTTAATGTTGGCTTCCTCAGTCTGGGCTCCCATTTTTTTTGCAGTGAACAGGAATCTGCCTTTATATTTCTCCTCAAATACAGCTTTTGAGTCAGGTTCAACATCAGAAAGATATCTTAAATCAGTTCTCTCGCCGAAGATCTTCAGAAGTCCTTCCTCATCAATAACCTCTTTCCTTGCCGTATTGACCAGGACAGCATCCTGAGGCATTTTTTTCAACAGATCATAGCCGATTGATTTTTTGGTTTTATCGTTGGCAGGCATATGAAGGGAGACATACTGGCATTTTGAATAGAGTTCTTCTGCACTTTTGCAGGCTCTTACACCGGCTTTCCTCATATCATCCTCACTCACATACGGATCGAATGCCAGGACATCCATCCCGAATCCCTTGGCTATCTGGGCCATATACTTACCGACGTTTCCGAAGGCATGCAGTCCAAGTGTTTTGCCTCTCAGTTCGGTGCCCGATTTTCCTGCAAATCCTCCGCGGGCCATGTACAGCATAATCTCAAAAGCCAGTTCAGCAACAGCATTGGAATTCTGTCCGGGAGTATTCATTGCCACAACCTTGTGCGCCGTACAGGCCGGCAGGTCAAGATTGTCGTAGCCGGCACCGGCGCGGACAACTATTCTGAGTTTTTTTGCAGCTTCAAGCACCTGCGGGGTCACCAGGTCACTGCGTACTATCAGCGCATTTGCGTCGGCTACAGCGGAAAGCAGTTCAGCAACATCCTTATAGTTTTCCAGCAATACGAGATCATGCCCTGCAGCTTCTACTACCTCACGACTCTGAGTAATGGCAACCGGTGCAAAAGGTTTTTCCGTTGCAACAAGTACTTTCATGCTTCAGAGTTTTAATTGTTCTTTTCAAATTCTTTCATAGTG
>Ga0102851_10000651_pt1 | contig 18212 bp, 13 predicted proteins | sample Mud3Dept3metaG_FD_79558 | JGI IMG/M metagenome (GOLD analysis project Ga0102851, IMG submission 79558) | Freshwater wetland microbial communities from Ohio, USA, analyzing the effect of biotic and abiotic controls - Mud 3 Core 4 Depth 3... | ecosystem: Environmental > Aquatic > Freshwater >... | reverse complement strand
GACGCCGGTGAAGAAGCCCTCGCGCGTGAGCCGCTCGGCGCCCGCGACCAGTGCGTATTCGTGCGCGCGGTGCAGCGGGTTGCGGGTCTGGAAGGCCAGCGCGCGCTCCCACTTGCGATCCCGGATGAAGGCGCGCGTCATGCGCGGCGAGAAGATCGTCCAGTTCGGGTTCTGCGGTTGCGGCAGCGCGCGCAGGCGGCCGCCGACGAGTTGCGTGCGCTCGTCGTCCTGCGTCATGTGACCACCCGGATGGTCGAAGCGCTCGGTGCCGTAGACGGCGCGGACGTACTTGGGCTTGTCCCAGGCGAAGACTTCGATCGCATCGAGGATGCCGACGAGCGCGCCCACTTCGTCGCGCAGCGCCGCCGCGCCACCGCGCGCGAGCGCGCCGGCTTCGGCGTCGGTAACCGGCAGCGAGAGCGGGATGCCCCACGCGTAACGACGGCCGTCCTGCACCACCACACTTTCATCGAGCACGCGATGCCATGCCTCGGCACCCATCGGGCCTTCGAGCGGCGACAGTGTGCCGTCGGCGATGCGATGCACCGTCGACAGGTCCGCCCGGGTGAGCCGGACCGCCGGCAGCTTCGACGCCTCGGCGACGAGCTTGCTGCGCTGCTGCAGCGACACCACCCGGTCGACGGGCTCGGCGAGCCCCCCGTGCACCGGGACCAGATCCACACTTCGCTGCTGCATCGTCATCTCGCTTGTTCCTCGCTCGATCCCGGCTCTACCAGGCGGGAGCGTCTGCATCGCCATCCGTGAGGAACGGACGGTCGCCGCTGCCGTCGAAGCGCCGCACCCGCAAGCGCTCGCGATCCTGATCATCCTTGGCGACGTACGCGACATACGCGCCGTCGGGCGACACGGCGGGGCGTCCCTCGTCCGTGGTGCTCGCACCGATAGGCGTCCGCCCAGAGCCGTCGGGGCGCACCCGCCAGAGGCGATTGCCCTGGGTACCGATTGCCGCGTACACGATCCAGGCGCCGTCGGGCGTGAAGACGGGGTCGGTGCCGCGCGCCACCAGGCGCGGCGCAGCGCCCGGCGCATCGAGTTCCAGCACCGCGATCGTGAGGACCCCGTCTTCGCTAGCCGTGACGTACGCGACGATCGGGGCAACGGGCGAGCAGCTCGGGAAGACATCGGACGGACCCTGCGTCGCCGGCCGGAGTCCCGTCGCCGAGCCGGGCGGCGCCGCGAGCAGACGTCCCTCATAGCGACCCGCGATCCGCCGGGCCTCGACGGCGACGAGACGTCCGCCCGCGCCGAGGCAGCCCATCGGATGTTCCTCGGGTCCCGAGGTGACGATCTCGAAGCCGCCGCTCGCGCGGTCCCACACGAAGAGCTGCATGAGATCGCGGAAGCGGCCGGACAGCAGCAGCTTGCTGCGATCGGGCGACCACGCGAGCGGCCGCGCGCCAGGCGGCGCGCCCTCGAGGACCTGCACCGCGTCGCTCCGGGGATCGAAGAGTGCAAGGTGGCCGCCGAGTTCGCGAAGGCGGCGCTGCGCATCCGGCGCGCCACCGAACATTGCGTCGAGGGTCTCGACGCGCACGACGCCTTCCTTGTCGCCCGGTTTGCCGCGCTTCTCGAGGTCGCCGATGGCGTCGAGGCGTTTCAACGCGAGTGCTTCCTCGCGGTACAAGATCGCCACGGGCGACGCGGCGAGGCTCTTGGAGTCGATGCTTCCCGGGCCGCTCGCGCAACCCACCGCGACCACCCAGGCGGCCAGCGCCAGCGCGAGACGGGATCGCGGGCTCACCGGAGACCGTGCGCCACGGGGCGACCGCCGAAGCGGTCCGCACCCGGCTCGCGCCGGAACAGCACCTGGTCCACCACCTTGCCGGCGGTCACCGCGACGACCAGGTGATCGGCGTCGGGAAACGGAAACAGTTCTTGCGAGGCGAAGTCCTGATCCATCTCCGAGAAGTAGGCGCCGCACTCGACGTGCGAGTGGTACACGCAGGTGACGCGTTCCCCGCGCGCCAAAGCCTCTTCGTCGGCGCGCAGGTAATCCTGCTCGTTCATGTAGAAACCCTGGGTGCCGTCGCGCGGGTAGGTCTCGGCATCGCGCCGGTGCCACAGCGTCATGTCGTTGCGGCAGCGAACGACGTGCTGGTATCGCGCGTCGTCGCCCCCCGTGATGAGCCCGCAGCACTCCTCGGGCGCGACCTCGCGCGCATGCGCGAAGATCTCGTTCAGGACCGAGGTCGGCAGCACCACGGGATCGAGATCCGGATCGACTTCGATGCGCCGTCGCACTCAGCGGCCGCCGGCGATCGAAGGCACGATGGTGACGCAGTCGCCCTCGCGCACCGGGGTATCGAGCAGCTCGCGGAAGCGCACGTCCTCTTCGTTGACGAAGACGTTGACGTGCCGTCGCAACGAGCCTTCCTGGGCGAGCACACGGGACAGGAGTTCGGGGGACTCGCGCCCGACGGCGTCGAGCACGTCGCGCAGCAGCCCGGCAGGCACCGCCAGTTCGGCGCGACCGCCAACCAGCGCGCGCAGCACGGCCGGGACGCGCACCGTGACTCCCATCCGTCGACCTCCCTCGCGAGACGACGCAGTCTAGGGAAGTGACCCTGGGGGCGCAGGGGTCGCCGCGCCGCGCTAAGAACCCCTCGGTGAGCAACGATGAAGACACGCGCCTCGTGCGACCCGACGGCCTCTCGATTCGCGGACTTCGCCACGAGCGCGGCTGGTCGGCGCGCGACCTCGCCGCGGCGATCTCCACGGCGGAATGCCGGGCGACGGGACGGCCCGTCGCGATCGCAACGCGCGTGTTGCTCGGCGTCGAAGAGCGCAATGCGCCCATCTCCTACGCGACGCTGTGCCTGATTGCGGCGGGCTTCGACTGCAATCCGATCGAGATCCTGCTGGAGGATCCGCCGGAGCCGGAGCCGCCCCAGCGCTGATCCGTGACCGTGACGTCGTGGCCATCGGCGCGTGCCGGCACGTGCCCCCTTCTCGCACCCGCAGGGCATACGGAGTAGATTGCGTTCGCCTCCCCCAGGAAACGGGCGGTCCTCCCCGCCCGATGCGTTGCTCGAGGTTGCTGCCACCTCGCGGGCGAGGATCAGCGTTTGTCTTTACCGGAGAGTTCCGGGCGTCCGGGCCATACGTCGGGCGTCGCCCACTTCCTGCAGGCGTTGCGCGAGCAGGAAGGGCTCCGCGAGGCCTTCCGCCACCACGAGCGGCTGCCCGCAAGAGTGGCCGAGTTCGCGGCCCTGCCCGCGGGCTTCGAAGCGCTCGCGCCCGCACTCGCGCTCCGCGGCGTACCCCAGCTGTACAGCCATCAAGCGCGCGCGCTCGATGCCCTGGGTACGGGCGCCGACGTGGTGCTCGCGACGCCCACCGCCAGCGGCAAGACGCTGGTCTACAACCTGCCCGTGCTGCGCGCGCTGGCGGCAGGGGACGCCGGCCACGCGCTCTACGTGTTTCCGCTGAAGGCGCTGGAGCGCGATCAACGCGAGCGGCTGCTGGCGGACGTGCAGGCGCTGGGACTCCCGACCGAAGGCGTCGTCGAGATCTACGACGGCGACACGCCCACCGCCCGGCGCAAACGCATCCGCGACGACCCGCCGCGCGTGCTCGTCACGACCCCCGACATGCTGCACGCGGGCATCCTGCCCACGCACGCGAGCTGGAAGGCGCTCTTCGAGTCGCTGCAGCTCGTCGTGATCGACGAGCTGCACACCTACCGCGGCGTTTTCGGCGCCCACGTCGCGCAGGTGCTGCGACGGCTGCTGCGCGTGGCGGCGCATCACGGCGCGAGCCCGCAGATCGTCGGCGCCTCGGCGACGATCGCGAACCCGGGCGAACTGGCGCAGGCGCTCACCGGCCGCATCGCCACGGTGATCGAGGCCGACGGCGCGCCGCGCCCGCGCCGCCACGTGGTGCTGATGAATCCCGTCGGGTCCTCGCCGTACACGGCGGCGGCGAAGCTGTTCCGCCTCGCGGTCGGTTTCGGCTTGCGCACGATCGCGTTCACCAAGGCCCGTCGCGTGACCGAGCTGATCCACACCTGGGTGATCGAGGCCGAGCCGCGCCTGCGCGACCGGATCTCGTCGTATCGCGCCGGCTTCCTGCCCGAAGAGCGCCGCGAGATCGAGCAGAAGTTGTTCTCCGGCGCGCTCGACGGGGTGATCTCGACCTCCGCGCTGGAGATGGGCATCGACGTCGGCGGCCTCGACGTGTGCATCCTCGTCGGATACCCGGGTTCGCAGATGGCGACGTGGCAGCGGGCCGGGCGCGTCGGGCGCGCGCAGGAAGGCGTCGTGGTGCTGATCGCGCAACCGGATGCGCTCGACCAGTACCTGGTCTCGCATCCGCGCATGCTCTTCGAGCGCGCCTTCGAGCACGCCGTCGTGGATCCGACGAACGTGGAGGTTGCGGCGGCGCATCTCCCGTGCGCGGCCGACGAGCTTCCGCTGCGCGCCGGCGAAGCCTGGCTCGCCGAACCCGGCGTGCGCGCCAACGTCGAGATCGTCGAAGAGCGCGGGCGCATCTTGCGCAGCGAATCCGGCAGTGAATGGTTTGCCTCGCGACGCCGCCCGCACCGCGACGTCGATCTGCGTCAGGCCGGCGCCAGCTACGCGATCCAGCTCGATCTGGACGAACCTCATGACCTTCGCTCGCCCGAACGGCGCGCGCTTGCGCGCCCGGTCGAAATTGGCACGATCGGCTCGGGCCGCGTGCTCGCCGAGTGCCACGAGGGCGCGATCTATCTGCATCGCGGCCGGCAGTATCTCGTCACCGAGTTGGACCTCGAACAGAAGCTCGTGCGCGTGCGAGCCGTCGATGCGGCCTGGTTCACGCGTTCGCTCTCGGAGAAGGAGACCGAGATCCTTTCGCGCGACGCGGCGCGGCCGGCCGGTCACTTCCGGCTGGTGCGCGGCCGACTGCGCGTGACGACGCGCATCACCGGTTTCGAGCGGCGCCGCGTGAACGGCCAGGAGCTGATCGGCAGCGAGCCGCTCGATCTCCCGCCGTCCTCGATCGAGACCACGGGCATCTGGCTCGAGATTCCCGACGAGATCCCCGCCGCGCTGCGCGCCGCCGGTCTGCACCCGATGGGCGGTCTGCACGCCGTCGAGCACACCGCGCTTTCGATGTTCCCGCTGCTGGCACTCTGCGATCGCCACGACGTCGGAGGCATCACCACGCTCGCGCACGCCCAGGTGGGCCGGGCGGCAATCTTCCTCTACGACGGTGCGCCCGGTGGCATGGGCCTCGCGACGAGCCTCTTCGAGCGCGTCGAGACGCTGCTCGAAGCCACGCTCGAACGCGTGCGCGACTGCCCCTGCGAGGAAGGCTGCCCCGCCTGCGTGCACTCGCCCCGCTGCGGCAGTGGCAACCGGCCGATCGACAAGGCGGCTGCGCTGCGCGCACTCGCGCTGCTGCTCGCGCACGAACCGCTGCCGCGGCTGGAGGAGAGCGCCCCGGCCGAGCCGGCGGCGCTCGCGCGCGCGCCGGAACTCTCCACCGCAGCATACGCGCCGCGACTCGTCTTCTTCGACATCGAGACCCAGCGCAGCGCCGAAGAAGTGGGCGGCTGGCACAACGCGCATCTGATGCGCGTGGCACTCGCCGTCACCTGGGATGCCAGCGCGCAGCGCTTCGAGACCTGGCGCGAGAGCGACGTGCGCGCGCTACTCGCGCGACTCGCGAGCGCCGACCTGGTGGTGGGTTTCAACGTGCGGCGCTTCGACTATCAGGTGCTGCGCGGCTACACCGATCAGGATCCCGGTGCCCTGCCCACCTTCGACGTGCTCGACGCGATCCGCGAGCGCATCGGGTTCCGCCTGCCGCTCGGGCATCTCGCGGAGGAGAACCTGGGCGTCGCAAAGGGAGCCGACGGACTCCAGTCTCTCGCGTGGTGGAAGGAAGGCCGGATCGACGAGATCGAGAGCTACTGCCGCCGCGACGTGGAACTGCTGCGCGATCTCTTCGAGCGCGCGATCCAGCAGGGCCACCTGCTGTTCCGCACCCGCGACGGCGCACGCGTCCGCATCCCCACGCCGTGGTCGATCCCCGACCTGCTGGCGGCGAGCGCGGCCTCTCGCGCACAACGAACGGAACGCGCGCGAAGCGCATCGAGGCGCACCGCAAAGGGCACCGAGCCGTCTAGTGCAGCGAAGCCCCGCGCCGCCGCAGGCGGCTCTCGAGGATCTCGAAATAGAGGTGCACGAGCAGGTGGCGAAGTTCCGGCGGGAGGGCCGCGATGAGGGTCTTGGCGGCCGTTGCGTCGTCGATGCCGACGATCTCGCCGAGCACGGCCTCGAGCTGCTTGCGGTGCGCGACGACCGCCGCGCGCAGCGTGCCCGGGTCTTCGCCCAGGGCGGCCGAAATGGTGGCTGCATCGAACAACAGATGCAGGCCACGCTCGCCCAGCAGGAAGATGCTCTCGCCCATCATCGGCCGTCACTCCGTGACGGCCTCGTGGTCCAGTAGATCCATCGGCCTCGCCCCAGCGAGGCTTGACCACCCATTGGCTAGATTGCCGCCGTGTTGCTGCGGGCCGAGGACGTCGCGAGGCAAGTTGCCGGTCGCACGCTGTTCGAAGGCGTGACGCTCGACGTGTGCGCGGGCGACCGGATCGGCGTCGTGGGCGCGAACGGCTCGGGCAAGAGCACCCTGCTGCGTCTGCTCGCGGGCGACGAGGCCCCCGACGCCGGCCGTTTGCTGCTGTCCCGTGGCACCCGCGTGGGTCGCCTGCGCCAGGAAATCGATCCCGGCGCCCCGCGCAGCGTCGGAGAGGAAGTCGCGACTGCCCTCGCCCATCTCGACGAGCTGGAACGCGACTATCACGCCATCGAGGTCGAGATCGAGACGCTGGGCCGGGCCGGACAGGACCCCCCCGAAGCCCTCGCCCATCGCTGGGACGAATTGCGCTCGCGCTTTGCGGCGGGAGGCGGTTTCGAGCGCGAGGCGCGCGTCGCGCGCGTGCTCGCGGGACTCGGCTTCGCCCAGGAGGATCGCGCGCGCCCGCTCGCGAGCCTTTCGGGCGGGTGGCGCATGCGCGTCGAGCTGGCGAAGTTGCTGCTCTCCGAGCCCGACGTGCTGCTCCTCGACGAGCCCACCAACCATCTCGATCTGCCGGCGATCGAATGGCTCGAGTCCTTCCTCGACAGCTACGACGGCGCGGTGGTCGCGGTGTCGCACGACCGCAGCTTCCTGCGCCGCCACGTGAATCGCATCGCCGAACTCGCCGGCGGCGGTCTCACGCTCTACACCGGCGCCTACGACCAGTATCTCGAGGCGCGCGCCGGTCGCATCGAGAGCGCGGAGGCGCTGCAGCGCGAGCAGGCGCAGAAACGCGCCGAGGTCGAACGCTTCGTCGCGCGTTTCCGCGCCAAGGCGTCGAAGGCCCGTCAGGTGCAGAGCCGCGTGAAGATGCTGGAGCGCATGGATCGCACGACCGGCCCCAGCCTGCCGCCACGCACCCGGCGCCTGCGCGTGCAGATCCCCGAGGCCGCACGCGCCGGCGAGGTGGTGCTGACACTCGAAGGCGTCGCACAGCGCTACGGCGACCGCGTGATCTACGAACGCCTCGATTTCGAGGTGCGGCGCGGCGATCGCGTGGCGCTCGTCGGCCCGAATGGAGCCGGCAAGTCGACCCTGCTGCGGATTGCCGCGGGCCGCATCGCGCTCCAGCGGGGCGTGCGCCGGCTCGGACACAACGTGCGCGCCGCCTTCTACGCCCAGCACCAGCTCGAGGCGCTCGACCCGGAGCGGACGGTGCTCGGTGAACTGGAGCGCGACGCGACGCTCGCGGACGCCCCGCGCCTGCGCGACCACCTCGGCGCGTTCCTCTTCTCGGGCGACGACGTCCAGAAGACGGTCTCCGTACTCTCGGGTGGCGAGAAGGCGCGCCTCGCGCTCGCGAAGCTCTTCTTGCGCCCCGCGAACTTCCTGGTGCTCGACGAGCCCACCAATCATCTCGACGTCAGTGCCTGCGAGGTCCTGGAAGACGCGCTGCGCAGCTACACCGGCACGCTGCTGTTCGTCACCCATGACCGGACGCTGGTGAACGCCGTCGCGGACCGCGTCGTCGAAGTGCGCACCGGGAGGCTCCGCGATTTCCACGGCAACTACGACGACTACCTGCGCCGCCTCGCCGCGGAGCAACAGGCGGCGAATCCGCCGCTGAAGGGCAGCGTTGCGCCGGCGCCGGCTCTTCCCCGGGAACCGCACCAGCTTTCTCGTGAGCGCCGCCGTGCGGCCGAGCGCGCCGCGAAGCAGCTGGCGCGGATCGAGGCGGAGATCACCGAGCGCGAGCAGGCGATCGAGGCGCTGCGCTGGCGCGTCGCCGATCCCGCCGTCTACCGCGACGGCGAACGGATGCGTGTGCTCGAGAGCGAGCGCGTCGCACAACAGGCGGCGCTCGACGCGCTGTATCGAGAGTGGGCCGCAGTTGCCGAACACGCCGAAGCGTTCGCCGAGGCACAGCCCATCGGGGAACCCGCCTAGGTGCGCGTCGCGCTCGTCCACGATTGGCTCACCGGACTGCGCGGCGGCGAGCGGGTGCTCGACGAAGTGGCGGGGCTCTTCCCTTCCGCCGATCTCTTCACGCTGGTGCACGTGCCGGGATCGACGACCGCGCGCATCGACGCCTTGCGGATCCACACGAGTCCGCTGCAGCGCTGGTCGGGCTCGGCGCGTCACTACCGCGAGCTGCTGCCGCTGCTGCCCTGGGCCGTGCGACAACTGCGCATCGACGGCTACGACCTCGTCATTTCCGTGCACCACGCGATGGCCAAGGCCGCACGCATCGCCCCGGGCACCCGGCACCTCTGTTACTGCTTGACTCCGATGCGCTACGCGTGGGCCGCCGCCGACGTCTACCTGGGTCGCGGACTGCGACGCGCCCTCGCCGCGCCGCTGCTCGCAGGGCTGCGCCGCTTCGATCGCGCCACCGCCGGTCCCGAGCAGGTGACGCGTCTCGTCGCGATCTCGGAGTACGTCCGCGAGCGCACGCGCCGCCACTGGGGTCGCGACGCGCAGCTCGTCTACCCGCCCGTCGACATCGACACGTTCCGCCCCGACGGTCGCCCGCCCGATGATTTCTATCTGCTCGTCGGCGCCTTCGTGCCCTACAAGCGCACGGATCTCGCGATCGAGGCCTTCGCGTCCCTCGGCCGCCGCCTCGTCGTCGTGGGCGACGGACCGCTGCGCGCCGCGCTGGAGCGCCGCGCGATCCCCGGGATCACCCTGCTCGGGCGCGTTGCAGAGCCCGAGTTGGTGAAGCTGTACGCGCGCTGCCGCGCACTGGTGTATCCCCAGGAAGAGGACTTCGGAATCGCGGCGCTGGAGGCGCAGGCGTCAGGACGTCCCGTGATCGCGTTCGGCCGAGGCGGCGCACTCGAGACCGTGCGTCCGCTCACCGGGCCGCCGGACACTGCCGCCCACGCTACGGGCGTTTTCTTCGAGGCGCAGCGCCGAGAGGCGCTCGTCGATGCCGTCCGGCGCTTCGAAGAGGCCGAGTCCTGCTTCGACGCCAAGCTGATCCGCAGCCACGCCGAGCGCTTTTCCGCTGCGCGCTTCCGCGACGAGTTCATGCGCGAGGTCCAGGCCACTCTCGACGAGCGCGTGCTGGACGCCGACAGCGGCGGCGGGTAGGGTGCCGCGCCCATGTCATCACCGCCTCGCGTCCCCGCCCTCGACCTGCGCGCCCAGTACGCGACGATCCGCGGCGAAGTGCGGGCAGCCGTCGATCGCGTCTTCGAGAACCAGGCGTTCATCCTCGGCGAAGAGGTCGAAGCTCTGGAGCGCGAGCTCGCCGCGTTCTGCGAGGTGCGCTTCGCGATCACCTGCGGCTCGGGATCGGACGCCCTGTTGCTCGCACTGATGGCGCTGGACATCGGCCCCGGCGACGAAGTGATCTGCCCGGCTTTCACCTTCTTCGCAACCGCCGGCGCGGTGGCGCGACTCGGCGCGCGCCCCGTTTTCGTCGACATCGACCCCGCCACCTACGACCTCGATCCCGCCGCGACGCGCGCGGCCGCGGCGCGCTGTACCCGGCTTCGTGCGATTCTCCCGGTGCACCTCTACGGCCGGGCTGCCGACCAGGGTGCACTGCTCGCGTTGGCCGAGGAGCGTCGCGTGCCGCTCGTCGAGGACGCTGCACAGGCAATCGGCGCCCGCGACGCGAGCGGGCGTCGCATCGGCGGGCGCGGTCGCGTCGCGTGCTTCTCGTTCTACCCGACCAAGAACCTCGGTGGCGCCGGCGAAGGAGGCTTCCTCAGCACCGACGACGCCGCTCTCGCCGAGCGCCTGCGCCGGCTACGCGTGCACGGCTCGAGCCGCCGCTACGCGCACGAAGAACTCGGCATCAACTCGCGCCTCGACGCGCTGCAAGCTGTCGTGCTGCGCGTGAAGCTGCGCCACCTCGACGCCTGGAACGCGGCGCGCTGCCGTCACGCCGCAGCGTATGACGAAGCCTTCGCGCGCGCAGGTGCGCGACCTAGCACGGTGTCGATCGCCGCCGGCGGTCTGCCGTTGCGCACGCCGGCGCCGGTCGCAGCCCCGGCGGCCCACGTCTACCACCAGTACGTGATCCGCGTGCCGGCCGCGCTGCGGGATCCGCTCCGCGAGCACCTCGCGGCACGCGGCGTCGGCAGCGACGTCTACTACCCGCTGGGTCTGCACCTGCAGCCGTGCTTCGCGGCGCTCGGCCATCGCGAAGGCGACCTGCCAGAGACGGATCGCGCCGCCCGGGAAGTCGTGGCCCTGCCGATCTACGCCGAACTCAGCGACGCGCAGCGCGAGCACGTGGTCGCATCGGTGCTCGACTTCGTAACGCGCTGAAAGAGTGGCCCGAGATGGATCCCGCCTCTCGGAAGCCAACGCGTGACGCGCGGGGGCGTGACGTTCGTCCGAAACGTCCTCGGCGGAGGCGCTCGGCAGCTTCGCGGCGAGCGCTTGTGGCCACCTGCGGATTGTTTCGGCCGAACGCCCCGCCCCCGCTACTTGCCATCTGTTCCGGGAGTTCCGTTCATGAAAGAAAGACGGAAAGCCCAGCGCGGGCGGGGGACTCGGCCGAAACAATCCGCAGGCGGTCTGCCAACTCCCGCCGCGGAGCCACTCAGCTGCTTCCGCCGAGGACGTTTCGGCCGAGTCCACCGCCCGCGCGCCTCGCAGCAACGACCCAAAGCAAACGCAGTGGGGGCCATCCATCGGGGTCCGTCGAGGACCGCATCGGGAATCTGCTTCACGCCCGCGCCCGTCCCTTGTTGCGATGGGCAGCTTCGCCCTGGCGCTCCAGCAACTCGAAGTCGATCCAGCCGCGCACGAGATCCACCTGCGAGACCGAGACGCGTACCCGATCGCCGAGTGCAAAGCGTTCGCCGCTGCCGCGCGCGATCAGCGCGAGGCGGCTCTCGTCGAACTCGAAGTGCCCGCGCAGCGCGCGCAGCGGCACCAGACCGTCGACGAAGAAGGCGTCGAGCGTGGCGTAGAAGCCGTGGCGAGCGACGCGCGTCACCGTCGCATCGAAGCACTCGCCGAGGCGCTCCCGCATGAACACGCACTTCTTCAGGTCGATCGCCTCGCGTTCGGCCTCCATCGCCGTGCGTTCGCAGAGCGACGTGCGCACGGCCCAGGCCGCCATCCGCTCCGCTCGTGCCTGCGCTCGCATACGCGCTTCGGAGTCGCCACGGAGCGTGTCGCGCAGCGCGCGGTGCACGACCAGGTCGGCGTAGCGGCGGATCGGGGACGTGAAGTGCAGGTAGGCGTCGAAGGCCAGCGCGAAGTGCCCGAGACAGCGCGCGTCATAGCGCGCGGGGCGCATCGAGCGCAGCGCGCTGTAGTGGACGAGCCTCTCCTCGGGACGACCACTCGCGCGCTGCACGGCCGCGGCAATCTCGCGCGACCCGAACGGCGCGTCGCGCGGCAGGTCGAGCAATCCGAACGCATCGAGCAGCGTGCGCAGCCCGGCGAGTGCAGTGGGCGTGGGCGCCTCGTGTACGCGAAAGAGCGCGGGCACTTCCGCGGCGACCAGACGCTCCGCCACCGCGCGATTGGCGAGCAGCATGGCTTCCTCGACCGCGCGGTGCGCCAGCGTGCGCGGCGCCTCGATGATGTCGGTCGGGTGACCCTCGTCGCCGAGCACGATCTCGGCGCTCGGAAGATCGAAGTCGATGGCGCCGGCCGCGAAGCGGCGCTTCGAGAGCCGCAGCGCCAGAACCGCGAGCCGCTGGAGCTGTTCGGTCACCTCGCCATCCGCCACGTCGGGCGATCGGTTTCCCTCCATGACCTCGGCTGCAGCATCGTAGACGAGCCGCGCGCGGCTGCGGATCACGGCTTCGTGGAAGCGCGCGCCCTCCATCGCGCCGTGCGCGTCGAGCGTCAGCTCTACGGAGAGCGCGAGCCGGTCGACAGCGGGCCGCAGCGAACAGAGTTCGCCCGAGAGCCGCTCGGGCAGCATGGGAATCGCGCGGTCGGGGAAGTAGACGCTGTTCCCGCGGCGCCGTGCTTCGACATCGAGCGCACCTCCCTCTGGCACGAAGTGCGCAACGTCGGCGATCGCCACCCAAAGCCGGAAGCCGCCGTGCTCGAGAGCCTCGACACACACCGCATCGTCGTGGTCACGTGCAGTGGCGGGATCAAGGGTCACGAACGGGAGCCCGCGCAAGTCGCGGCGTCGCGCGATCTCGGCGGGGTCGAGCGAGTCGGCGGGCGCGGCGGCCTCGGCGATGGCCTCCTTCGAGAACTCCCGGGGCAGGCGGTGGCGCCAGGCAATCGCGCGAAAGTCGGCCTCGGGCGTGCCGGGCGGGCCGAGCACCTCCACGACGCGCGCGAGCGGCGCCAGCGCGCGATGTCCCTTCGGACCGCGCGTTCGAGCGCGTTTCGGCTGCCCGCGCTCGGACGACACGCGCGCCACGACTACGTCTCCGAAGCGCGCGTCGAGCCACGCGCCGCGCGGCACGCGCAGTTCCCACTCCACGTCGTCGCGATACGGCGTCACCACGGCATCTCGACCAGCGCGGCCGAGCACTCCGATCCACTCGCGACGCGCGCCGCCGATCGCTCGCACGACCTCGGCGCGGCCGGGCCGCGGCCCGGCTTCGAGCGGTTCGAGGAGGACGCGCTCACCGTGCAGTGGAAGCGCGCCGTTGATCTCGTAGCGGTTGCCGGAATCGTCGACGGCGACCTGGGTCCCGTCGCGCTGAGCCTCGCAGACAGCCTCGACGAGGCCTCCTTCGCGCACCACGCGCCAGCCGCCGCGCACGCGTTCGACACGACCGTCGCGCTCGAGGCGTCGCAGCACGTCGCCCAGCGCGCGCGTGCCTGCGCGACCGACATGGAGTGCGCGAGCCAGCGTGAACGTCGCGAGCACGGGCCGCTCGCGGCGGTCGAGGAGGCGCAGCACGCTGTCGGCCGAGATCGGCATGAGCGCGACAGCGTAGCGGCGAGGGGGATTGGGAACGCGGAGTGATTTCGCGCGCCCCGGGTGCGTTGACGGCCGTTGGAAGCCGACCTAGGTTCGGCGGCCCTCCATTGCCCGGGTGGCGGAATTGGTAGACGCGCTAGCCTCAGGAGCTAGTGAGGGAAACCTCGTGCTGGTTCGAATCCAGTCCCGGGCACCAGGCGTCTAGCGCTTCTCGCGCGACGCGAGGCGGGTTGGCCTCCGGCGCCAATCGCGCGGGGCAAACGGTTCGCTCCTTGCTCCATTCCTGCGTTGGCAAAAGCGGCTCGAACGAGCCAGCTGGCTTGACCCGAGCGCCACTGCGCTTAGCGTTCCACATCTTGCGGGATCCAGCTCGGGGGTGACTTGTCTGAAGAAGCGCATCGGGTCGTGATCGGAGCGGGCGGCGAGCGCATCGAGGTTGGCGAGGTGCTCCCGCTGCTGCCGGTTCGCGATGCAGTGGTTTTCCCGGGCGTGACGCGCCCCCTCGCGATCGGCCGCGCCAAGTCGCTCGCGGCTCTCGCCTCGGCGGGCCAGGGTGGACTCCTGGTGATCGCCAGTCAGCGCGAGGCCGAGACCGAGGATCCCCGCCTCGAAGATCTCCATCCGGTCGCATGCATCGTGCGCGTAGCCCGCGTGATCGACGCGCGTGGCGACGGCAAGCAGGCGATCGTGGTCGGTGTCGCGCGCGCCCGGCTCGTCGATGCGGTCACGAACGAACCTTGTCTGCGCGTTCGGATCGAGCCGCTCGCGGAGATCGACGAACCGTCGCCCACGCGCGATTCCGCCTGGAAGCAGGTGATCGCCAAGGCGCAGCGCATCATCGATCTCCGCGAAGATCTCCCCGAAGAATGGAAGAGCTTCGTTGCCGGCCTGCCGAGCCCCGGCCTGCTCACCGATCTCGTCGCCTCGACGCTACCGCTCGCTCCGGAAGAGCAGGTCGCGCTGCTCGGTGAGCCCAACGTCGCGCGACGTCTCGAACGCGTGACCGCACACCTCGACCGCGAGGTGACGATTGCGGAGACACAGCAACGACTCGCCGAGCAGTCGGGTGCGGGTGAGGGGGATCCGAAGCGGCGTGAAAAGCTGCTGCGTCGACGGATGCGCGAAATCCAATCGGAGATCGGCGAGGGCGACGCGGGATCGCAGGAGGTGGACGAGCTTCGCGAGCGCATCGAGGCTGCGCAGCTCCCGCCGGAGGCCGCTGCCCAGGCCGAGCGTGAACTCAAGCGCCTCTCCGCGCTTCCCCAGCATGCACCGGATCGCCATCTCGTTCGAACCTACCTCGAGTGGATGGCAGATCTCCCGTGGGCGATCGAAACCGAAGACAAACTCGAGCTTCGCGAGGCACGCGCGATTCTCGACGAAGACCACTACGACCTCGAGAAGGTGAAAGAGCGCATTCTCGAGTACCTCGCGGTACGCAAACTCGCTCCGGACGCAAAGGGACCCATTCTCTGCTTCGTCGGTCCGCCGGGGGTCGGAAAGACGTCACTCGGCCGTTCGATCGCCCGCGCGATGGATCGCCATTTCGTGCGTGCGTCGCTCGGCGGTGTTCGCGACGAGGCGGAGATCCGCGGCCACAGGCGCACCTATGTCGGCGCGATGCCAGGTCGGATCCTGCAGAGTCTGCGGCGCGCGGGCTCGCGAAATCCCGTGTTCCTGCTCGACGAGGTCGACAAGCTCGGCGCCGACTTTCGGGGTGACCCGTCCTCCGCGCTGCTCGAAGTGCTCGACCCGGAGCAGAATTACACTTTCAGCGATCACTACCTGGAAGTCGCGTTCGATCTCTCGCGGGTGTTCTTCATCGCGACGGCCAACACGCTCTCCACGATCCCGCCGGCACTGCTCGACCGCATGGAGGTGATCGAACTCCCCGGCTACACGGACCGCGAGAAGCTGCTGATCGCGCGCAACCATCTGCTGCCGAAACAGATCGACGCACATGGGCTGCGGCCCGAGCAGATCGACGTCGGGGACGACGCCGTCGAGAAGGTCGTCCGCGAGTACACGCGGGAGGCGGGCGTGCGAAATCTCGATCGCCACTTCGCGAACCTGATGCGCAAGGCAGCGCGTCGCGTGGCCGAGACGAAGCCGACCGAAGCCGTGCGCGTCGATGCGGGTTTCGTGTCCGAGGCTCTCGGCGCACCGCCGCATCTGCCGGAAACCGCGGAGCGCACCACCCAGGCCGGCGTGGTGGTGGGGCTCGCCCGAACCAACCACGGCGGCGACATCCTGTTCATCGAAGCGACCGCGATGCCCGGGGGCAAGGACGTGCGGCTCCGCCTCACGGGGCAACTCGGCGACGTGATGAAGGAATCGGCGGAGGCGGCGCTCTCGTGGGTGCGTGCCAATGCCGAGACTCTCGGGATCCACTCCAAGGCACTCGAGGGTGGCGAGATCCACCTGCACGTACCGGCGGGGGCCGTCCCCAAGGATGGGCCGTCCGCAGGCATCGCACTCGTGACGGCACTCGTCTCGGTGCTCACCGGCCGGCGCGCACGGGGTGACGTCGCCATGACCGGGGAGATTTCGTTGCGCGGGCGGGTCCTGCCCGTGGGCGGCGTCAAGGACAAGGTGCTCGCAGCGGCTCGCGCCGGCATCAAGACCGTGGTTCTGCCGCGCCGCAACGAGAAAGACCTGGTCGACGTGCCCGACGAAGTGCGACGCGAGGTCGATATCCGCGCGGTCGATGCGATCGAAGAAGTGCTCGGCATCGCGCTCGAGCCTGCGGTGAGCTGAGAGCGGATCCCAGGACTCGCACTCAGAGCAGAGACGCGCATGAGCAATGACAGCAGGTACGTCGCGGGCATCGTGCACCACGACGCGTTCGATGATCTCGAGCGCTGTATCGCGAGCTTGCGCCGGCAAACGGCGCGTCCCGCAGCCATCGCGGTGGTCGACACAGGCGCCGACCCGGCGCGTCTCGCGGCGCTCGCCGAGCGGAATCGCGACGTCGCGTTCCTGCCTCGCCCCAACCTCGGCTACGGCGCCGGCGCGAACTACGCGCTGCGATGGACTTCGGAGCACTTCCCCGGGGTTCCCCATGTCCTGATCCTCAACCCGGACATCGAATTGGAACCGGGCTTCGCGGCGGTTCTGCTCCGGGAAATGGCGCTGCGCCCAAGAACTGCCCTGGCTTCCGGCAAGCTACTGCGGCCCGGCGGGCTGCTGCTCGATAGCGCCGGGATTCGCATGCCACGCCACCGTCGAGCGCGCGACCGCGGCAGCGAAGAGCCGGACCGGGGTCTCTACGATCGGCCCGAGCTGGTTTTCGGCGTGAGCGGAGCGGCGATGCTGTTGCGTCGCGCCGCTCTCGTCGATCTCGCACTCGATGGCGAAGTCTTCGACGAGGATTTCTTCGCCTACCAGGACGATACGGACCTTGCTTGGCGCGCCCAGAGACTCGGCTACGAAGTGCTCTATCACCCGGATGCGCGCGCGATCCACGGGCGGCGTTGGCGTCGCGAGCGACGCGGCACGATCGAACCGTGGGTACGCCAGCATTCGTTCAAGAATCACTACCTGCAGATCGTGAAGAACGAACCGGTTGGGCAGTTCGTTCGGAACCTGCCGGTCCTGATCGTGTGGGAGCTACTGCGGCTGGGATACGCGGTGGCGCGCGATCGAGAGATTCTTCCCGGCTATTGGCAGGCCGTGCGGGGTCTGCCGCGAGCTTGGCACAAACGAAAACTCCTGCAGGCACGTCTGCACGAACGCGGCGACGGCCCTCTCCTACCTGTTGCGTGAAGCTCCCCGCGGCCCTGCTCAGGCGTGGCTCGGCACCGCTGTGCAGACGGTCTCGCACACCGAGTCGCCGCCCTGCACCGGACCGAAATTGCCAAGGAACGTGCGGCAGGAGCGCAGCGGAGAACCGTTCCACACTTGATCGAGTTCTTGCTCGACGAGGTTGCCGAGCTTGAAACGGTCGCCGGTCACGACGCAGCATGGGAAGACGTCGCCATTCCAGTTGACCACGCCTACTGTGAACGGCTGCCTGCAGACAGGGTGCAGCATGGGATGCAACTCGAAGGGCGCCAGGTTCTCATTGACCTGATTGGGATGCCAATACGGCGTCGACGGGGGCGCTGAGAGAATCGGGGACCACTCCTTCGCGTACCGAGTTTGAAACTCGTCGGGGGCCGAGAGCAGTTTGAACCAGATCTCGACCCCGATGTCTTTCGCGACTTCTCTGGCCGCCTCGATCTCGTGTTCGTTGAAGCGATTGAGATAGAACGCCCAGAGCAAGCCGGGGGTTTCCATCCGGAGGCGGTCGCGAGCGCGAACGAGCTGTCGCAAATTACCGAGCGCCCGCTCGACGTTGCCGCCTACGCGGTACTTCTCGTAACTCTCCTGGGTCACGCCGTCGATCGACGCGAACAGCGAGAACAGTCCGGATCGGACGATTTCTTCAGCCTCGCGGTCCGAGAAGTCGCGGAGGCTCAGATTGCTATCGAGATGGCTCTTGATACCGCGCTCACTGAGAGCGCGGACCATGTAGAGCAGGTTCTTGTTGAGGAAGGGCTCGCCCCAGTTGAAGAGGCACACGAACCGCGCGTGCGGTTCGATCTTGCGCAGGATGATGTCGAACGTCTCCTTCGACATCAGACCCTTGTCGCGCGTCAGCGTCTTGCCGTTGCCAGTTGGGCAATAGGGGCAACTCAGATTGCAGATATTGCCGATGTCGAGGTAGTACCACTGCGGCACCGGGCACTCAGCCGGCGGCGGCGCGGCCAACGAATCAGCGCGCATGAACTCTCCTCAAATGCGAAGCCACGATAGCGTGCGCTGAAAGCACCGT
>Ga0102851_10000649_pt1 | contig 18242 bp, 18 predicted proteins | sample Mud3Dept3metaG_FD_79558 | JGI IMG/M metagenome (GOLD analysis project Ga0102851, IMG submission 79558) | Freshwater wetland microbial communities from Ohio, USA, analyzing the effect of biotic and abiotic controls - Mud 3 Core 4 Depth 3... | ecosystem: Environmental > Aquatic > Freshwater >... | reverse complement strand
GAGCCCGTACGTCATCGTCGAGCGCGCGAGATCGTGGATGTCGAAGTTCGTCAGCGACGTCGTGACGATCTTGCCCGTGCGATCGACGCACGGGTGATGGACGAGCGCGAGGTGCGTGCGCGCACGCAGCGGCGGCGGCAGGAGCTTGCGATCCGCCTTGGTCAGCGTCGCCTTCGCGAACAGATCGGGCCGACGCTGCGCCGTGCGCGCGATCGACTGCGCACGCCGCCACGCGGCGATCACGGCGTGATTCCCCGACGACAGCACCGCGGGCACTTCGAGCTCGACGGTCTCGCCGTTCTTGATCCCGGTCAGCTTCGGTGGCCGCGTGTACTGCGGATACTCGAGCATGCCGGCCGCGTGCGATTCGTCGTCGGTCGAGGTCGCCTCGCCGAGGACGCCGGGGACGAACCGGGACACCGCATCGATGATCACCAGCGCCCCGAGCTCGCCGCCCGAGAGCACGTAGTCGCCGATCGACAGCTCCTCGTCGATCGCGAGCTCGATGACGCGCTCGTCGACCCCCTCGTAGCGCCCACACACCAGCACGAGGTGCGGCAGCGCGGCGAGCTCCATGACCCGCGCCTGGGTCAGCGGCTTGCCCGCCGGCGACAGGAAGATCCGGTGCGCGGGCGGCTCCCCCGCGGCCTTGCCGATCGCGGCGAGGAGCGGCTCGACCTTCATCACCATCCCGGGCCCACCGCCGTACGGGGTGTCGTCCACGGTCCGGTGCCGGTCGCTCGTGAAGTCGCGCGGGTTCACCGTCTCGACGCTGATCACCCCCGCCTCGCGCGCGCGCCCGACCACCCCCGCCGTCAAGGCGGGCTCGATCAGCTCGGGCAGGATCGTGACGACGGAGAACTTCATGACCAGGGGGACCGCGGACAGCGTCCCTACTTCCGCGATTCGGGGAGGCCGGGGGGTGGGTCGACGGTGACGAGGCCCGCGGCGACGTCGATGTGGGAGACGAACTGATCGACGAAGGGCAGCAGGCGCTCGATGTCGCCGTCGTGGATGACGAGGAGGTCCTGCGGGCCGAGCTCGATCGCGGCGATCGTGCCCCACGGGGTGCCATCGGAGAGGACGACCTTGCAGCCGACGAGATCGTCGAGGAGGACCTCGCCCTCGGCGAGGTCGAGCGCGGAGCGATCAACCTCGACGACCTGGCCCTGGAGTGCCTCGGCGTCGTTACGCGTGGCGATGCCATCGAGGGCGAGCAGCCAGCCGCGGTGGGTGCCGCGGGCCTTGGCGATCTTGCGCTCGACGCCGCCCACCCAGATCGTCTCGACCTCGCCGAGGATCTTGGAGTCCGGATCGTGGGTGTGGACGACCACCTCGCCACGGATCCCATGGGCCCGGGCGATGCCGCCGATCTCGAGACGTGGATCCCCGCGCATCGGGGGGAGACGTTATTCGAGAATCTCGACGAGCGTGCGCTTGCGCGAGCGAGGCGCACAGGACTGCACGATGGTGCGGAGCGCGCGGGCAGTCTTGCCGCCGCGGCCGATCACCTTGCCGAGATCCGGCTCGGCGACCTCGAGCTCGTAGACGTTCGCCTGGCGCTCCTCGACGAGCTCGACCCGGACTTCGTCGGGCTTGTCGACGAGGTTGACCGCCATGTAGCGGATCAGCTCGGCGACATCGGGGGACACGGCCTGCGGACGATTGGCGCCACCACCGCCATCACGGCGATCGTCGCGGTCGTCACGGTCATCCTCTTCCGGCATCATCGAGCTCAAACGGCGGGCTTCGCCGCGGCGCGTGCGGTACGACGGATCACGGCGGCGAGCGTGCCACTAGGCTGCGCACCGACCTTGAGCCACTTCTCGTAGCGCTCGGCGTCGAGCTTCAAGACCTTGGTGGTCGGGTGGTACGTACCGAGGAGCTCGATGAAGCGACCGTCCCGGGCGCAGCGCTTGTCAGCGGCCACGATCCGGTAGAACGGAGACTTCTTCTTACCCTGACGAGAGAAACGAATCGCGACAGACATGGAGATCCTCGAGCAAAGGAATCGAGAGCGGCGCAATCTACTCAGGGTCCCCCCCCCTGTCAACGTGCTATATGACCGGCCATGTTCCGCCGGGTTGGGCTGCTGGCCGCGCTTGCAGCAGCGGCTTGTTGCTCGCGATCTGAAGTGAAGGCCGGGGGCGGTGGGGGCAGCGCCGGAGCGGCGGGTCCCGGGTTTACTCTGATCGCCCTCGCCGAGATGCGAGGCCAGATCGGGCCCTGCGGCTGCACCAGCGATCCCCTCGGGGACATCGCCCGGACCAGCCACCTGGTCGACACCCTCCGAGCGCAAGGCCGGCCGGTGCTCGTGGTCGATGCCGGGTCCCTCCTCTACTCCAAGGTCCCGGTGCCGGCGCACCTCGATGCGCAGGAGGAGCTCAAGGCCAACCTCCTCGCGAAGACCTACAAGGACGCGCTCGGGGTCGGAGCGATCGGCCTCGGGCCGATGGACCTCGCGAAGGGGCCCGACAAGCTGCGGTTCCCGCGCCACGCGATCAATGTCGCCACGGACGCCAAGATCGTCGTCGAGCCCCCCAAGGTGATCGAGCTCGGCGGCGCGAAGGTCGGCGTGTTCGGGGTGATCGCGACCGGTGCGATCGCCGGGCTCGCGATCACGGACCCCGTCGCGGCCGGCAAGCGCACCGTCGCTGATCTGCGCACGCAGGGCGCGCAGATCGTCGTCGGCCTGGTCCAGGCCGCCAGCAAGAAGGACGCGGTCACGCTCGCCCGCGACATCGGCGGCATCGACGTCACGATCGCGGGGCTCGGCGCGACGGCCCCCGAGCCCGAGCGCGTCGAGGTCGAGGCGACCAAGGTCGACGGCGGCTGGCTCGTGATCCCCGGTAACCGCGGCCAGGTCGTGTCGCGGCTCGATATTACCGTACGCCCTGGCGTCCGCCCGGGCGGCGCGCCGCTCGTCGATGCGGTCGGAGCCGGAGCGGCGACGGCGAAGATCGCGGCCCTCGACGAGCACATCGCGGCGCTCGACGCCGATCTCGCGAAGTTCGCGACCGATCCCGACGCCGACAAGGCGTTCGTCACGCAGAAGAAGGCCGAGCGCACCCAGCACGCCAACGAGCGAGAGCAGCTCCGGACGAGCCCGCTCGCCGTGCCGCCGACCGGCAGCTACTTCACGCTCGACCAGATCCGCGTCAACAAGACGCTCGCGTGCAACGTCGCCGTCCAGGACAACGTGACCGCGTACTACCGCGCCGCCGGTGAGGCCAACGTCAAGGCGGCCGCCGGGCGAGCAGTGACCCCACCCGCCAAGGGCCAGGCGGGCTTCGTCGGCACCGAGGCGTGCGCGGACTGCCATTCCGACGCGGTCGACTTCTGGAAGGAGACGCGCCACGCGCAGGCGTGGAAGACGCTCGAGGAACGCGGCCAGCAGTTCGACTTCGATTGTGTCAGCTGCCACATCACGGGCTGGGACCAGCCCGGCGGCTCCAACCTCGCGAACAACGACACGCTGCGCGACGTGCAGTGCGAGACCTGCCACGGCCCCGGATCGATCCACGTCGCGCAGGGCGGCGAGGAGCGGCCGCCGATGGTGCGGCGGATGCCGGCCGAGAAGCTGTGCGCGACGCAGTGCCACACCAAGGAGCACAGCGACACGTTCGAGCTGACGCCGTACCTGCGTGACGTCACCGGGGCCGGCCACGGCGAGGACCTGCGCAAGCAGCTCGGCGACGGACCGACCGGGCATCAGCTGCGCAAGGCGGCGCTCGACAAGGCGGGACGGACGCTGGGGGCTGGGTGCGTGCGCTGACGATCGCGATCGCGATGATCGCGATCGCCTGCACGCCGGCGACCACCACGAAGAAGAGCTCGACGGGCGCGACGCCGCGCGGAACGCCGGGCGTCCAGGTCGGGATGGCGAGCTGGTACGGCGGCAAGCACCACGGCGGGCCAACCGCGTCGGGGGAGCGGTTCGACAAGAACGCGATGACCGCCGCGCACCGCACGCTCAAGATGGGCACCCGCGTCCGGGTGACACGCAAGAAGAACAACCGCTCGGTCGTGGTCCGGATCAACGATCGGGGGCCCTACTCGAAGGGGCGGATCATCGATCTGTCGGAGGCCGCCGCGCGCGTGCTCGACATGCTGGACGACGGCATCGCGCAGGTCCGGGTCGAGGTCGTGAAGTGACCGAGGCCACGCCCCTGATCAGCCTGTCCACGCTGTCCAAGCGCTACGGCAACATCCTCGCGATCGATCGGCTCGATGCGCGGGTCGACGGCAAGATCATCGGGCTCCTCGGCCCCAACGGCGCCGGCAAGTCAACGCTGCTCAAGGCGCTCCTCGGGTTGATCCCGTACGAGGGGGGCGCGCGCGTGCTCGGTCTCGAGGCGAGGACGCACGGCGCCGAGATCCGCGACCGCGTCGGCTACATGCCCGAGCAGGAGGCCTTCCTCGCCGGGATGTCCGCGGTCGAGCTGTGTACCTACGCTGCGGAGCTCTCCGGGCTGCCGCACACCGAGGCGATCCAGCGCGCGCACTCGGCGCTCTACTATGCCGGGCTCGAAGAGAAGCGGTACCAGCCGATCGACACCTACTCGACGGGGATGAAGCAGCGCGTGAAGCTCGCGCAGGCGCTCGTGCACGATCCGGAGATCCTGTTCCTCGACGAGCCGACCAACGGGCTCGACCCCCGATCGCGCGACGAGATGCTCGAGCTGATCGCCGATCTGCCAGAGCGCCGTGGCTGCGCGATCGTGCTGTCGACGCACCTGCTGCCCGATGTCGAGCGCGTGTGCGATCACGCCGTGATCATGCACCACGGCCGCCTGCGGTTCGTCGGCAGCATCGACGAGCTGCGTGGCGCACGCGGCCGGGACACCGAGCTCCTGATCGAGGTCAAGGCCGACGCCGCGGCGCTCGCCGAGGTCCTCACCGCGGCCGGCGCGACGTGCGAGCTCGTCACGCTCGTGACGCTGGCCGTGAGCCTGCCGACGAGCGCGACCAACGAGCTCGTGTTCCGGCGCGCGCGCGAGGCAGGCCTGCAGATCCGGGGGATCACGGTCCGGCGCGAGAGCGTCGAGGCCGCGTTCCTGCGCGTGATCGGCGATGCACCCGCACAGGACGCGACGCCATGAGCGCGCCGGTCGCGCCCCCCGAGGGCCCAGTGGGGACGATCCACGACCTCGGCTACAAGCGCTACGCGGGGAGCCGGCTCGCGGCGAGCACGCGCTGGCGGGTCGTGATGCGTAACCAGATCACGACGTCGTGGAAGACGTGGTGGCGGTTCAAGTCGTCCCTCGCGCTCGCGGTGATCACGACGTTCATCGCGGGCGGCGTGATGTTCATCCTGAACGACAAGGTCGTGCGCGACTTCGCGGGTGCGGCCGCGTCGACGATGGCAGACGCGGCGCTGCCCAAGTCGATCGAGTGGTACACGCGCGCGGGCTTCCTCGTCAGCCTGACGATCGGCGCCCGGATCGTCTCGGGCGATCTGCGGAGCGGTGCGTTCACGTTCTACTTCGCGCGCTCGGTGCGCCCGCGCGACTACGTGCTCGGTAAGCTCGGCGGCATGGTCGTGCTGATGGCGCTGATCAGCCTCGCCGGACCTCTCGTCCTCGCGTTCGCGCGCCTCGGCCTGTCGCAGGACACGGGCCAGTTGCTCGCGACGCTGCACCTCGTGCCCAAGGCGATCGCGATCGGGCTGCTCGGAACCCTCGTGTTCTCGACGGTCCCGCTGGCGTTCTCGTCGCTGATCGCGAACGCGCGCTACTCGATGGCGCTGTGGGCGGCCTACTACCTCGTGTTCGGCTGGATGGTCAGCCTCCTCGGGCGCGTGTCGAAGAGCTGGATCGGCGTGCTCGATCTCGCGACCTCGCTCGACGCGATCGCACTCGATCTGTTCGACCTGCGCCTGTTCCGCGGGCGCGCGGGACACCTCGATCCCACGCTCGCGCTGATCTCCGTGCTCGTCCACGTCGGCGTCGCGCTCGCGATCGTCAGCTTCCAGGTTCGACGCGCGCATGGCTCCGGCGTCGGAGGCGCCTCGTGAGCGCCCCGGTGGTGGTCATCGACCACTGCAGCAAGTGGTACGGCCACGTGCTCGGGATCTCCGACGTCAGCTGGAAGCTCGGCGCCGGCATCGTCGGGCTCCTCGGGCCCAACGGTGCCGGCAAGTCGACGCTGATGAAGCTGATGGCCGGGCTCCTGACGCCGTCGCGCGGCTCGCTGACCGTGTTCGGCGCGGATCCGTTCGACGACGTCGCGGTACGGCGGCGGATCGGCTACGCGCCGGAGCACGAGAAGACGTGGGACGAGCTGACCGCGCTCGAGCTCGTCACCGTGATGGCGAAGCTCGCCGGCGTCCCCGGCGACCGCGCAGGCAAGGCCGCCGAGACCGCGATCGATGCGATGGGGATGACCGAGGCGATGCATCGCCGCGTGCGCGGGTTCTCGAAGGGCATGCGGCAGCGGACCAAGCTCGCGACCGCGATCGCCCACGATCCGGACTTCCTGCTTCTCGACGAGCCGCTGACCGGCGTCGATCCGATCGCCCGGATCGACATCATCGCGCGGATCCGGGCGCTCGCCGACGCGGGCAAGACCATCGTCGTGTCGAGCCACGTGCTCTACGAGATCGAGGCGCTGACGTCCGAGATCGTCGTGATCTACCGCGGCCAGGTCCTCGCCGAGGGCAACGTCTACGAGATCCGCAAGCTGATCGATCAGCACCCGCACCGGATCCGGATCGAGTGCGACCAGCCGCGCGTCGTCGCGGCCTCGCTCGCGATGGCGGACCACGTCGCGCGGATCGTGTTCGAGCGCCAGGGCGTGCTGATCGAGACCCGCGATCCGGATCGCTGCTACGACCAGATCGCGGCGACGGTGATCGACAGCGGCGTCCACGTCTCGGCGCTGAGCTCGCCGGACAACAACCTCGGGGCCGTGTTCGAGTACCTGACCGGCGACGGAGGGCGCGAACGTGAGTGACGAGCGCCGGATCCCCAGCGGCCTCGGGACGACCGCCACGATCGCGGGGCTGACGTGGATGCGCCTCGTCCGCGGGCGCGCGCTGTGGGTCGGCACGCTGATCGCGGTCCTCCCGGTGCTGTTCGCCGGGGCGATGCGCAGCGTCGGAGAGCACACCGGGGGCGAGTTGTTCGGAATCGAGGTGCTGATCCTCGCGGTGCTCGCACCGATGCTGGTCGGGGCATCGATCGGCGAGGAGATCGAGGATCGGACGACGACGTACCTGTGGTCGCGCCCCGTGCCGCGATGGGCCATCCTCGCCGGCAAGCTCGTCACGCTCGCGCCGCTCGCCGCCGTGCTCGTGATCGCGAGCTGGATCGCGGCATCCCGGATCGCGTGGGACAGCTGGCCGACGGTGCAGACCTGTGTCGCGCTCGGCGCGGGTGCGATCACGATCTCGCTCGTGTCCGCGGGCATCGCGACGCTCGCGCCGCGGCACGGCATGGCGCTCACGATCGTCTACATGCTGTTCTTCGACTTCCCGCTCGGGATCCTGCCGGCGACGCTCCGCGAGCTCAGCGTCGCGCACCAGGTCCGCTCGCTCGCCGGCACCTCGCCGATCGAGACCGGCGCCGCCGCCGCGGCGATCGCGCTCGCGATCATCGCCGGGGTCTGGACGCTGATCGCCGCCGTGCGCGTGCGCCGCCTCGAGGCCTGAGATGGCGGCGACGACGACGGCCTCCGATCGGCGTGCGCTCGGGCAGTGGTTCACGGCGGCGCCGGTCGCCGAGCTCGCCCTCGCCGCGCTCGCCCCGATCGCCCCCCACGCACGCGTGATCGATCCGACGTGCGGCGACGGCGCGTTCCTCGTCGCGGCGGCCGCCGCCGGCGTGCGCGTGTTGACCGGCGTCGAGATCGATCGCGAGGCAGCCGCGCAGGCCCGGGCTCGCCTGCCACGCGCGACGATCGTCGACGGAGACGTCCTCGCGCCCGGCCTCGTCGAGCGGCTCGGAGCGTTCGACCTCGCGATCGGAAATCCGCCGTGGGTGCGCGCCGGCCGGATCGATCCGGCGATCAAGCGGGCACGCGCCGTGGCCCTCGCCACGGACTGGCCCGAGCTCGAGGCCCCGCTGATCGACGCGATCGCGCGCCACGCGGACCTCGCCGCGACGTGCCTGCTGCGCGCGCTACGCCTCGTGCGCCCCGGCGGCCGGGTCGCACTCGTGCTGTCGACCGCGCTGCTCGACGCCGACGGCGCCGCCGCGCTGTGGACGGCAGTCGAGCGGATCGCGAGCGTGCGCGCGTTGATCACCGCACCGGCAGAGCGCTGGTTCCCCGATGCGGCGGTCAACCCGATGCTCGTGATCGCCGAGCGCTACGCCGGCCCCGCAGTCGCGAGCACACCGCGCCTGCTTCGGCTCACCGTGCCAACGCACGTGGCCGCGCAGGTGTCCGGTCTCGATGCGATCGCGACACTCGCCGAGGAGCGCCGCCCGGCCGCCCTCGACACGGGGCGAGCCGCCGAAGGCCGCACCCTCAAGCGCCGCAGCACGGGGCCCTGCACCGCCGAGCCGGGTGCTGGCGCGAGCACGTGGGGCCCTGCCCTCCGCGCGCCGGCGGCGTGGTTCGCGTGGCGGGCTGCTGCCGGTGACGCCGTCGTCCCGCTGCGCGAGCTCGCCGAGGTGCGGCGCGGCCTGACGACCGGCGCGAACCACGTGTTCTACCTGCGCCGCGACGAGGCGAAGCGCCACCGGCTCGAGGCGAAGTACCTCGCGCCCGTCGTGCGCTCGCCGTTCAACGGCTCGCCCGCACCGATCGCCATCGCCCCCGACGAATCGCCGCTCGTCGCCATCGCGCTGCCGCCGGACACCCGGCTCGCGAAGGTCCCGCGGATCGCCGCGTGGCTCCGTGATCACGAGCGCGAGGCCCTCGCGACCAGTGCCGGACGCCGCGATCCGTGGTGGTCGCTGCCCGTGCACCCGGCGCGCCTGTTTCTCGCCAAGGCGTACGGGCCACGGTTCGTGCAGCGGCTCGCCGACGTGCCGATGCTCGCCGATCAACGCGTCTACGCGCTTCAGCCGCGCGACGGCGTCGACCTCGTCGCACTCGCCGCCGTGCTCAACGCGCTGCCGACCGCCCTCGCGCTCGAGTCGCTCGGGCGTGGCTCGATGGGCTACGGCGCCGTCGAGTGGACCGTCCACGACGCGCTCGAGCTGCCCGTGCTCGATGTCCGGCGCGCGGATCGCCGGACGATCGCCCGCCTGCACGCCGCGCTCGGCGGCTTCGCGCGGCGACCGATCGAGCACGTTCGCGTCGAACGCGACCGCGCCGATCGCGTCGAGCTCGATGCCGCGGTGATGGCCCTCGCCCCTGGCCGCGAGCTCGCGGCGGAGATGTGGACCGCGCTGCTCGCGTCGGTCTCCCTCCGCGATCGCTACCTGCTGCCCGCCGTGTCGTAGCCTGGGGGGTCAGTTCGGCGCGCGCTCGGCGAACAGCTCGACGATCAACTCCTTGTGACCCTCGTTGGTCATCTGGATCGCGACGAGGCCGCGCGCATCGCGGGTGTACGTGCGATCGCGGAGGATGGCCATCAGCCACTCGCGATCGAGCTGCTCGAGCCGGCGGACGTCGAAGAAGAACAGGTCGTCGACGAAGTACGCGGGGTTGGCTTCCTCGGTCAGCTCGCCGCGGAGGACCTTCACGATCGTCTGCCTGAGTCGCGCGAGCTCGTCGTTCACGTCACAGCTCGAGCGAAGCCGCGAGGTCGTAGTCGCTCGCCTGCGTGACGCGGGCGCGGACGAGCGAACCGGCCGGGACCTGCCCGTCGGCGAGATACGTGACCCCATCGATGCCGGGGGCCTGGCCGTACCAGCGGCCCTCGAGCAGGTACTCGGACTCGGAGGACACGCCCTCGACGAGGACCTCGATCTCCTTGCCGACCATCGCCTCGTGGCGCGCGCGGCTGATCTGGCGCTGGATCTCCATCAACGTCTGCTGGCGCTCGGCCATCACGTCGGCCTCGACCCGGTGGGGGAGGATCGCCGAGGTCGTGCCGGGCTCGACGGAGTAGGTGAACGCGCCGGCGCGATCGAACTTCGATTCGGCGACGAACTCGCACAGCTCGTCGAACTCCTCGGGGGTCTCGCCCGGGTGCCCGACGATGAACGTCGTGCGCAGGACGACGTTATCGATCCGCGCGCGCAGTGTCTTGACCAGCTCGCGGGTGACGCGGCTCGAGTGACCGCGGCGCATGCGCTTGAGCATCGCGTCGCTGATGTGCTGGAGCGGCACGTCGATGTACTTGACGACCTTCGGCTCGCTCGCGATCGCGTCGATCAGCTCGTCATCGAACGCGCTCGGGAACGTGTAGTGGAGGCGGATCCACGCGACCTCGTCGATCTTGCCGAGCTCGCGGAGCAGCTGCGCGAGGGTCTGACGCGACGCGGGCGTACTGCCCTGGTCCCAGCCGTAGCGCGTCAGGTCCTGCGCGATCAGGTTGAGCTCGAGCGCACCACCCTTTGCGAGCGCGCGTGCCTCGGCGACGATGTCGTCGATCCCGCGGCTACGCTGCGGGCCGCGCAGCTTCGGGATGATGCAGAACGAGCACGGGCGATCGCAGCCCTCGGCGATCTTGACGTAGGCGCTGTGGATCGCGCCGATCCGCTTTCGCGGCGACTCGTGATCGTAGATATAGGCCGGCGTCTCCGACACCTGGATCACCGGCAGCGCCCGCTTCTTCTTCGCCTTGCCCGACGGCAACACGATCGTCCCCGCCGGCGCGATCGCCTTGGCGAGCGACATGAAGTCGGCGGAGCCGAGGATGTGATCGATCTCGGGGATATCCTTCGCGAGCTCCCCCGCGTAGCGCTGGGCGAGGCAGCCGGTGACGACGAGCTTGCCGCCTTTGCTCTTGTGCTGTGCCATCTCGAGGATCGTGTCGACGCTCTCCTCCTTGGCGGCATCGATGAACGCGCACGTGTTCACCACGATGACGTCGGCGCCTTCGGGCTGGTGGACGAGCTGGTGACCGGCGGCCTCGACCTGCCCGAGCATCAACTCGGTATCGACCTGATTCTTCGGGCAGCCGAGCGAGACGAAGTAGATGCGCTGACCGGAGACCATGAGGGCCGGGCAGTCTGGGCTGCCCTCCGGATGGTGTCAATTGCGATCGCTGCTACGAGGTCCGCGCACGGTTTCCCGAGGATGCATCAGCAGATATCGCAGGATCGGTCCGCAGGCGCAGGCGCGCGAACGCGAGGATCACGAGGCCGCCGAGGCCGACGGCGCCGCACAGCAGCATGACGTCGGCCTCCCCGTAGAGGCCGACCAGGGGTGCGAACAGGCCCATCGCCGCACGGCGGGCCATCGATTCGACCGACAGCACGGCGGCGCGCCGGCGCGAGTCCGTGATCTCGGCGTTGAGCAGCGGCTTGGTCAGCGGCGAGTAGAGGCCGTTCGCGATCGCCTGGACCACGAGCAACGCGAGCATCCACGGGCCGGCGCCCGCGCCCGCGAGGCCCACGAAGCTGACCGCGAGCACGGCAAGCAGCGACCACAGCAGCGCCTCGTCGCCGAACCGGTGGCGCAGCTGGTACGTGCGATAGGCGACGACCGAGGCGATCACGTAGACGCCGGCGAACAACAGGCCGATCGAGACCGGGCCGAGGCCGCGGTCGTGGAGGTACGGCTGGTAGAGGTAGACCGTCGCGCGCAGCAGCACGAACACGACCGCGGAGTAGCCGACGATCCATGCGAGCCGCGGGTTCTTCGCGACCTCGCCGAGGGCGGCCGCGATCTGACCGCCCCACGAGCGCATCACGATGCCCGCCGGGAGGCGCTCGTCGGTGACGGGGCGATCGTCATGGAGCATGCACGCGACGACCGCCGCGATCGCCGCGACGCCTGCGGTCACGAGGTACGGCAGCGCGAGATCGATCTGCGCGAGCAAGCCACCACCGGCGAAGGCGACCGCGCTGCCCATCAGATGCCACGCGCTCGCGGTCGACTCGCGGTGACCGTACTCGTGCACGCGATCGTGCTCGCGGAGGAAGTCGAACAGGTAGGCCGAGTCCGCGCCGGAGCACAACGCGATCGACAGCGCGCCGAGCGCCTCCGCGACCGCGAACGCGCCGAACGAGTGCGCGCGCGCGGCGATCAAGCACGATGCGACCATCGCGAGCGCGCCGAGCAGCATCGAGCGCCGGCGGCCGATCCGATCCGCGAACACGCCGGTCGGGACCTCGACCAGGATCACCACCGCGCTGAAGATGCCGCCGAGCGCGAGCCGCTCGAAGAACGTCAGGCCCCGCGAGGCCTGGAACAGCATGAAGATCGGGACGTAGAGGTACGACGTCGCGAGCAGGCGGAAGACGAAGAACAGGCGCAGCTTCCTCGCGATCGCGCTCTCGGTCACGGACGCTCCGACCAGCTGGGCTCCCCGGCGAGGAGCAGGATCGTCTCGGCGATCGAGACCTGGTCCGTGTCCTTGAGGCTCCCGAGCGCGGCGAGCAGGCCCGCGAGGTGCGGGGTCGCATCGAACGCGGGCTCGAGCACGCGGAGGGACCGGGCGGCATCGACCCGCAGCGACGGGATCGCGAGCTGCTCGACGAGGACCGGCCTCGCGGCAGGATCGCGGAGCTTCGCGAGGGCATGCGCGGCGAACGCTTTGAACCGCGGATCCTCGAGCAGCTTGTACAGATCGGGGATCACGTCGGTCCGGCCGGCGAGGCCGAGGGCGATCGTCGCACGCGCGCGATCGTCGGGTGAAGTCTTCGGATCTCCCGGGATGGCCGCATCGACCGGCCGGGCCCGGAGCTGATCGAGGACCTCGAGCGCCTTGGGGTCGGCGAGGTAGGCGAGCGCCTCCGCGGCACCGAGCCGGAGCTGGGACACGCCGAGGTAGGGGGCGAGGCCCTGCACCGCTCGGGCATCGCCGAGCAGCGCGAGCGACCTCCCAGCGGCCGCCTTGATGTCCCGACGGCCCGAGCCGAGGGCCGCGACGAGCGCATCGCGCCCGCGCTTGTCCCCGGCGCGCGCGAGCGCGTACGCGATGTCGAGCTTGGTGATGTCGCTGGTCTCCTTCGCGAGCGCGGTCCCGAGCAGCGCCACCGCCTGGGCGTCCCCGGTGCGCGACAGCGCCGCCGCGGCGACCCGCTGGACGCGCGGCGACTGCGACTCCAGGTTGGTCGCGAGGACGGCGCGCGCCTTGTCGATCGCCTCCGCGGCGGAGGGAGGCCGCGCGGTGACCTTCTCGATCGGCGGCGGCGGGACCGGGACCGGTTCGGCGCCACGCGTCGTGCCCGTCGTCGACGGCGTGCTGTCGCCTGCGGGGAACAGGAACCGGTAGGCGAGCAGCGCGCCCGCACCGCCGAGCACGACCACGACGACGAGGAGCAGCGGGACGCGGCGGCTCGGCGCGACGGGCGCCGGCGTCGGAGCTCGACCGTGCTTGCGGTCGAGGTCGTGCATCTGGGCGAGGTTGACCCCAACCCGGGGCGTGCCGGTCGCGCCGACCTCGTGGTGAGTAGCTGCCGCGGCAGCGGGAATACCGGCGGCGGGCGTGTCGCGCACGATCTCGATCACCGGTCCGCTGTCGAGTGCGACGGGCGCACCGGCCGACACGACACCGGTGGCCGGCGTGCGGCGCGGGATCGCCGTGGGCTTGGTCTCCGCCGCCTGCGCGCAGGCGGGGCTGCAGTACGCGACGACCTTGCCGTCGCGCACGCCGACGTTCCGCGCGCGCAGCGGATCGACGGACTTGTTGCAGGTCGGACAGCTCGTGTTCATGGGATGGCGAGCACCGCGGCCTCACCGTGCTGCTCGATCAGCTGGTCGATGAAGCGCAGCATGTTGTCACGCCGCACGAGGATCGCCCGGATCTCCGCCGGACGGAGCAGCGGCGACAGTTGATGTGCCTCGGCCTCCGGGACGACGAGCGCCTCGTCGAGCTGCTCGGCAGTCAGGGCGCGCAGCCGCGCGACGAGCCCGCGCGGGAACACCTGGATCCGGCGCATCGCGAGGAGGTTCGACTGGTGCCCGAACGCGAGGTTCGAGAACGACATCGTGTTGTCCATGAAGAACAGCGTCTGCCCATCGAGAGCCATCATGGTGTTCGAGCCGGTCCACCGATCGGGGTTGTCGATCAGCACGTCGAACAGCACGAGCGCGCTGATCTGCTCGACCAGCGGCCGCACCTCCGTGGGGATCGTCGCGCCGATCTGGAGGTACGACGTCCACACGAGCTTTCCGGCCTTCTCGTCGATCCTGTACGGGCCAAGCTTCGCGAGCTTGATCTCTGGCACCCACCACGACAGCTCGCCGTGGAGCACGCCCCGACGGATGATCGCCTCGTCGCGCAGCCGCGACCCGATGAACGTGCGGTGGCTCGGCTCTGCCGCGGCGAGCAGCTCGTCGACGGTGATCGTCGTCGGCTTCGCCGGCGGGACCCGCCCGATCCCGAGCAGGCGATCGATCCGGTACGCCGCGATCTCGCGCCGCGGATCCGACTGCGGATGGTTCTGCTCGGGCTTGAACGCGGCGCGCGCGCCGTTCGCGAACTCGAGCCGGAGCGAGAGCGACGTGCCACCGTGGTTGACCTTGAGCTTGATCGGCGGGGCCTCGCCGAGCGGCGCGAGGAGCTCCGCGTCGGGGATGCCGAACACGTTGTCGGCGACGACGACGGGACGCTCGATCTCGAGGCTCGCGCGCGGGAGTCGCACCGGCTCGTGGACCGCGAGCATCACGCTCGGGGCGGGGATCGCGGTCGCGGCCACCGCCTCGCTGCCCGCGAGGTATTCTCCGGACAGCCGCGCGACCTGGCTGACGCCGAGAAAGACGCCGCCCACGGCGCCTGCTGCGACGACGAGCTCGAGCGCGATGCAGGTCCCGAGACGCACCGCCGAAACGGTAACACGCCGTGGCCACCGGCGAAAAATCACCCGAGCAAGAGCCCGGTTCACTCCTGCGCGGGGCGGTCCTCGACGACGTAAGCCGCCTTGCGGTGCCGCGCCGTGGGGATGTGCTTCTCCCAGCACGACACGGTGCAGAACCGCAGCTTCATCCGTCCGGTATTGCACGAGGCAACCGTGCACCGGACCGCCGAGGTGCCCGGCGGGATCAACTTGCGGCACGTGGCGCAGACCAGGCTGGCCATGCCCTCTCGTAGCACGTCCGCGAGGGCGCGCACCACGCGGCAGACTTCGATAACTACTTCCGGATCTGCTCGGCGACCAGCGCGCGGACCGACGCGTCGAGCTGGGTGGTCGACCCGCGGGCAACCATCCGCACGACGCCCTCGCGATCGATCACGACCGAGTGCGGGATCGTCGTGACGCCGTAGCGCTCGCTGACGTGGCCGTCATCGGCGACGAGCCGGAGCTGGTATCCGCGCGCATCCCACAGAGCCCGCGCGCCGGCCGGATCGTCGAGATTGATCGCGATCACGCGGATGTCCGGATGACTGCGCGCGAGCGTGTCGAGCGCGGGCATCGCCTTCAGGCACGGGCCACACCAGGTCGCCCAGAAGTCGAGGACGACGACCTTGCCGCGCAGCTCCGGGAGTGAGATCGACGCACCGGCGACACCGCCGGGACCGATCGACGGCAGCGCGAACGCGGGCGCCGGATCGCCCTGGGTCATCGGCCGCATCGACTCGGCGTGGCGCGCGATCCACACGGCCTGGACGATCACGCCCACGGCGAGGAGGACCACCACCCCCCACCCCGCTCCGCGCGCCGGTCGGATCACCTCGGCGGGCGGCGCCGGCCCCCCGGCGGCATGCTCGCGCGCGGGGCGTAGCGCGAGCGCCACGAGACCGCCGGCCCACGCGTAGGACACGCCCGCGAGCGCGAGGCCGACGACGCCGGGGACCTCGAGCTCGAACGCACGCACGACCACGGTCGCCGCGAGCTCGACGAGCAGGAGCGGCAGCGCCGCGACACAGGCGAGATCGAACGCTCGCCCGAGGTCGCGCTTCTTGCCGGCGGCGAGCCACAGCAGCAGCGCGGCGATCACGAGGCACGCGAGCTCGACCGTCAGCGCGCGCGTCAGCACCTGGACCCCCGCGCGCAGGCCCAGTCCGGCGTGGACCGCGACGCCGAGCCACGCCGCGCCGAACAACCCGCGCAGCTCCGTCGCCGCGAGCGTCATCACGATCACGAGGAACAGATCGGTCCCGGATCGCCCCGCGTGCTTTCGATCCGCGGCGAGCGCGAGCGCCCACCGCGGATGGATGATCGCGAGCCCGAGCCGCGCCGGGAAGCCGGGGCTCACTTCTTGTCGCCGCCGCCGCGCCGCTGCATCATCAGCTTCTTCGCCTGCGACACCACCGCCGACGGGATGCCGCGCGAGTTGCCGACCGACTGCAGATCGCGCTCGCGGAGGAACGGCATCATCTTCGTCGACTCGGAGATCGGAGTCTTCGGGTTGCGGCACAGGGCGACCTTGACGCCGTACAGCTTGGTCCACTCTCGCTTGGACGCAATGTGGCGGATCACGTCCTCGCCGAGGCCGGGGTTGCCGGCGTAGCGCGCCGCCTCGATCTCGGTGACGCCCGGCGACTTGATCGCCGCGAGCGCGACGATCTTGACGGCCGATCGGATCGCCTTGCCGCGCGCGACCGCGTTGCCGAGCGTCGCGATCCGGATCTGCGTCGGGATCGGGAGCTCGCCGAACGGGAGCTCCTTCTCGGGGTCGCTGATCTCGTGGTCGGCGAGCGGCTGGTTCGCATCGCCGGTCGTCAGCGCGCTGTCATCGCCGGTGAGCTTCTCGACGACGTGGTCGAACGCGGCATCGACCTTGGCATCGGCCGGCGTCGAGCCGGTGAGCGCGCGCGCGACCTCGTCCCACGCCGCGAGGCCCGGGACGCGGACATGGTTGCGCACGGCGAGCTCGACGACGCGATCGATCGTCGACATGCGCGCGCGGCGATTCATGTACATCGCGGCGATGATCTCGGGATGGCGCAGCAGGCGCTGCTCGTTCTGCGCGATCTGATCGACGCCGCGTGCATCGCCCTTGCTGGCGAGCATCGCGAGCGTGGTGTCGTCGACCGCCGGGTTGAGCGCGATGACGTCGAACACCACGGCCTTGTCGGCGGCGAGCTGGCCGAAGAAGTGGAGCACGCGCGGATCGAGCGTCGGATCCGCGAGCGTGCCGGTCAGCAGCTTCTCGGGCAGGCTCGTCGCGGTTGCGCGTGAGGCACCGGCGATCGACGCGTCGGCATCGAGGTGGAGCTGGTAGAGCACCGCGACCTGATCGGCCGGCGGCAGGGGGAGCATGCCCTTGGACGCCATCATGCGTCCGGGCCCCGGACCGAGCGCGCGTTGCGCGGCGGTCGAGAGCTGGCTCGGATCGAGGGGGGAGAGGTCGATCATGCGTTGCGGTGATACAGGATCTTGAGGCCCTTGAGGGTGAGCAGATCGTCAGTTGCTTCGATCGTCTTGGTCTCGGTCGCGATCAGCGCAGCGAGGCCTCCGGTCGCGATGCAGCGCGCCGGCCACTCGACCTCCGCGCGGATCCGCTCGACCAGCGCATCGACCATCCCGGCGTAGCCGTAGACGAGGCCGGCCTGCATCGACGCGACCGTGTTGCGCGCCACGACCTTGCCCGGCCGGGCGAGCTCGACCCGAGGCAGCTTCGCGGCGTGCTCGTACAGCGCCTCCGCGCTGATCTGGATTCCGGGTGCGATCACGCCCCCGAGGTACTCGCCCTTGGGGTTGACGACGTCCCACGTGGTCGCCGTGCCGAAATCGACGATGATGCAGCCGCCCTTGATCTCCTCGTACGCTGCGACCGCGTTGACGATCCGATCGGCGCCGACCTCGCGCGGGTTCTCGTAGAGGATCGGCATCCCGGTCTTGATCCCGGGTCCGACGAGCAGCGCGGAGCCACCGCAGTAGTGCTTGAAGAAGCGCTGCAACCCGAACACCGCGGGCGGGACGACCGACGAGATGATGCCCGCGTCGATCGACTTCCAGGGGAAGCCCTCCATGTCGAGCAGGGTCTTGAGGAGGACCGCATACTCGTCCGAGGTGCGCTCCGCGACCGTCTGGATCCGCCAGCTCGCGGCGAGCTCGTCGTCACGAAACACCCCGAGGACGGTGTTGGTGTTTCCGACATCCACGGCGAGCAACACGGTCATTGGATCCCCCGGCTCCGATGGTAGCTCGCCGCAAGCGGGCGTAGTAGGCTGGCGCTCACCTATGCGCCTACTCTCGAACCTCGTCGCGATCGGTGTGCTCACTCTGGCCTCCTGCGGCGGATCCGACGATTCCCCCCCCGGCCCGCTCGGCAAGCACTTCGACGACATG
>Ga0102851_10000647_pt1 | contig 18259 bp, 16 predicted proteins | sample Mud3Dept3metaG_FD_79558 | JGI IMG/M metagenome (GOLD analysis project Ga0102851, IMG submission 79558) | Freshwater wetland microbial communities from Ohio, USA, analyzing the effect of biotic and abiotic controls - Mud 3 Core 4 Depth 3... | ecosystem: Environmental > Aquatic > Freshwater >... | reverse complement strand
TCACTTTGCGCCTTTGCGTCTTGGCGTGCAAAAAAAATATCACGCAAAGACGCCAAGTCGCGAAGCAGTAATAATAATTCTAAAAAGTTGATTTATTAATTCTTAGCCGGCAACGATCCGAATTTTGTATAAACCGGTTTGAAAGCAAGAATACTCACAAGACCGACAATCCAACCTATCCAATAAATTGTATTGAATATGTTATCTTCAGGTCCATCGAAGTAATAATGATGACGATCATAACCAAAATAGAGCCACAAGAACATTGGCAACATTGGTAAGAAAAATTGTAAATACATTGTCATCACATACCCTGTATTATTTAACGTATTTGAAAGATAACCACGGATTGCGAAAAACGTGAGAATAGCGTAATACAAGAGGCACGTGAATGAAATAACCTCTTCTTCATTATGACGAATTCCGAGTACCTCAATTATAATTACACCAACAATTGCAGCCAATAAAGGTGTCAAACAAATTGAAATAAATCCAATAACAAAATGTCTTAATTTCATCTGCTTAAAAAGCCAGACTATCATCGCAAGAAAAGCTATTAATCCCAACATCATTTTCCAGAAAATCTCATCCTGGTAAACTTCATACCATTCATCGTTGTGAATGCGCTCATCAAACTCTGATAATTTATATTGGATTTCCCAACTGCCTTCATCATAATTTCCGTAGTTATAGGAATAGGTATTCATTTCACGATCTTTCAAAATTTCCTGGGCGGATTGTGATATAGGATATTTCGCATATTTATTATACGAAGTAATATAGTCTTTAATGATTTTTAAAGCTTCATTCCTGCTCACTGATTTTATTGTTGTTCCTGGGTATGGCATGGAATAGTCATACTCCATCGGATAATCGTAGCTGTAATAATTATAAACGTAATTAATTGGTTCAAATTCAACCATTCCAAAGTCGGTGAAAATAACGGTGCTTTGACCATTCACCAGCGTATTTCCTAAATTCAAATTCGCGATATCTTTTTCCAATTCAACCGGATCAAGATTCATTTTTACCTTATGATAATTCGATAATGGAATTGCAGAAATAATTAAAAACGCAACAAAGAAAACTAAGAGGTACAGGAAATAATTTAAGTACTCAAATCCAATTGTCATCTTGCCGCCAGACTTTGCGACATTATAACGTGACTGAAAAACAAACCAGTAAACGAGATAAATTAAAACAGGTATGATCATCAATACAATCGGAATAGTAGCGTCCGGTAAATCATCAGATGGTTTCCACCCAATCGCTAAATTTGCAAAAAACAAAAAGGCCGCGATTCCCAAACCGAGTGGTAAAAAATAATGCACGCGCGTAATCCAGATTGATGGATAATGGTGCAACAAATAATCGTCAAATTTTTTTAAGAATTTCATCGTCTGGAATTAATCGTTAAACAATCTACGTGTGGAAGAACTTATGTCACGGAAGTACAGAATTTTTCCTTCTTTTTTCATCACTTCGCGCAAAAAATCTTCCGATGAAACATTGAGTGGAACTTTAATGTGAAAGGTTTTCCCAATTTTCGTAATCGGAGAATCTTCAAATAATGCACTCAGTTCAGCTTGAGAAAGTGTGGTGTGAATTTCAAATTCATTGTCTTCACGTTTTTCTCCGATCTTACTTACTGCACCGGAATAAATCATTTCTCCTTTTTTCAAAAAGACAATTGAGTCGGCAACATTTTCTATTTCATGTAATTGTTGTGAACTTAAAATCACACTTACATTTCTTTTTTTCTCTGTAACAAGATTTCGTAAATCGCTTAGAAATTTTCCTTGCGCATTCATGTCAAGATTCGCGATAGGTTCATCAAGGACTAACAAATCAGGATTGATCAGCAACATTTTTGCAAGTTGAAAACGCAAACGATATCCGGTTGAAATTTCTTTCCATTTTAAATTTGCGTATTCATTCAAACCTAATTTATCCAATAATTCATCGACTAAATAATCAGCTTCTTTTCCCTTCACACCACGAATCGCAGCCTGGAAAATCAAATTAGCTTTCAACACACCGTACCATTGCGGAATTCGCTGCGGAATATAAGCGATGCGTGAATGAATATGTTCCCAAGACAAAACATCAACTTCATTATTTCCGAAATAATTTAATTTGCCGGCATCATGCGCAAGATCTCCGGCAATGATTCGAAGCAAAGTAGTTTTTCCATTTCCGTTTTCACCAACAACGCCGGTAATTTCACCCGAACGTAATTCCAGCGAAATATCTTTCAAAGTAAACGAACCACTGCGATACTGTTTCGTTAAATTATTACAAGAAAATAAATTCATAAATAGATTGAATTTGATTTAGAACATTGAATTTATACAAATATTGGTTTGTTGGGGTATGATGTTGAGAAGATTAACATGTTTTAGGGGAAAATAGAGGTTTGTTTTTTCAGTGGCTTTTCAATATTCTTAGCTTCGTTTGAAAGAAGAGCAATATTCAGTCAGTTAAAGATGTAAATTAGCTATAATATGTTTGAGATTTGGCAAAAATATTGTGATGCCTTGCGCAAGCGAGATAAAGTTTTAGCTCGAGAAATTAAATTGTCGTTTGATGAGTTAATAAAAAAGAAAGACTCTATAAAGGATGAAAAAGAAATTGAAGAGTTTCTCAAAAAAAGTCTTGAACGGTCATACTTTGTGGATTCAAAGTTTCCGGCATACTATGGATATTTGTTTGATAGCCTTATATTTCCATATTTATTACGCAAAGTTAAGAATTCAGAAAAAGCTCGCCTTTGGGCCGCTCAGTTGATATCTTTCATCTACAAGGATGGCGCCAAGTTTCGCGCTATTTGTCTTGAGCTCGATTTAGAGAACAGAGATGAATTTAATGAAGAATTTCTTCTTGATAATAATTCATTGATCCAATCAAAAAAACTTCGTGCAAGGGTGGCTTATGACAATATAATTCGTGCCCTGCATCAGTTTCCCGAATATATGGATGATGAAACTTATCGCTACGTCCTTAAGAATATTGATATAGTAAATGAGAACGATAAAGATTTATTTTTATGGCACCCTCGAATTAAGGAAAGATTTGAGGAGCTTTTTCGAATTCTTGATTCGTGGAAAAAATATCGTCAAATTAAAAGTAATCTTCCATTTAAAGAGTTTTTGGCTTCTGATTTGGGAGACTTAAAAGGTGGGTGAAATTAATTGTGTGAACTTTCCCCCACGATGCCTTCGACACGCTAGCGCTGCTCAGTCACCGTTTGAAACTTTTCAACCCATCAACCCATTAACCTTTTCCTAATAAACCAAATTAAACCCGACCTCCTTCTCATTCCCCTTAGCATCTTTCGCAACAATACTTAACCTATTATTCCCAGTTCGCAATAATGGTTTGCTATGCTCATCAATCGGAATAATATATTTCCCTGCTTTGCGATCATATTCCATTAAACACCACTTACCATTCAGGTATGCTTTATACATTGTAACGCCGGCAAAATTGTCTGTAATTTCTAACTGCAGATTTTTAAATTTTGTAATTATTTTTCCTTCTGCAAAATCTAGTGGAGTAATTATTGGAGCAATAGAATCAACGATCAAAACAAATTTTCCAAAATTTCTTGGATTGCCTTCAACCCAACCGTCAACATAATCTCCACCGACATAAGAAAGATTTCCTTTGTCATTTATTAAACCAATTCCCAATTTATAAAGTGGAAATCCTGCTCTTAACTTTGGAACTTTTAAACGCACATCAAACTTTGCCTGGACAGGAACGGCAAATTCTCCGAACTGATAAATCGGTGTCATGTATTTTGAAGCAGTATCAATTTTAAAAATTTTTTGCATCGGTTCATAAAAAGTTGCAGGCTCCATTAAGGCTTGAAAATTTTCTTTTAAATATGTGTTTACAGAATCAGGGAAAAAATAATCTGAGGTTTTGTCATAAGGATTTTTAGCTCCTTTTGCAGTTGGTTTTGCAAGAGAAAAAGAAATGCTGAGTTTATTTCCGTAACAATCTTGCGCTATAAAATTATAAGAACCTTCGCAATCGGCCCAATTCACAAGGCCATTATCAATTGCATAAATCGGAAGCGGATTTACATCTGTTTTGAATTGTTTGTGAATGTGTTTTCCATTCTGATCAAATTCAAAATAATCCTGGTGCGTATTTAAAAAACGATTGTGATCAAAATTCATGTAATCGATTTTCATTTCATGTTTTGTCTCTTCTCCTTTTGAAAATTGAGTTTGATAAATTCCGCAAACATTTCCCGCGCTGTTTAATTTATCTGTCACATTAAATCCAAATGCGAGATAAGAATTTTCCGTTATCAACGCATTTACATCTATCGGATTATTATCATTCAATACCCATTTGGAACCAACTAATTTGCATGAATAATAAGCAGTCTTTCCGGGAATCATATATCCTTTTGCCGTAACCGCGTAAATTTTAACTCCATTAATTGTAGGACAAGTAGTATCCGGAATTTTTACGCGAAAGGATTTAAACAAAAGCGGATTAATTGCATGTTCGGTTGCAGTTTCCCTGATTTCAAAATGAAGATGCGGTGCAAAAGAACTTCCTGAATTTCCTGAAAAACCAATAAACTCTCCTTTTTTCACAAAGAAAGAATCAACTAAAACTTTTTCATCTAAAACATACGATTCATTTTTTTTCTGTTTTTCATAAGCCATCGAATCTATTGCGCCCGAAAAATTACGCATGTGCGCATAAAGACTTGTTAAACCATTCGGGTGATCAATATAAAGCGCAAGTCCATAACCCCAGGGCGAAATTCTGATCCGGGAAATATAACCATCCTCAATCGCATATAATTTTTGACCTTCAACACCTTCCGTCTTAATATCAAGCCCGGTGTGAAAGTGATTATCCCTCATCTCCCCAAAATTTCCGGAAAGAATAAGGTCAATTTTCATCGGGGAATGAAAGTCGATGTTCTCGTAATCAATCATCTTAGCCTTATAAGGCTGACTAAACCCAAAAACCGGAAAAAACAGCAGAAATATAAGTCCAAGCACGCATGCCTGCAAGGCATTCCCAAAATCTCCCTTCTCCTGTGGAGAAGGTGTCCGCCTTTGGCGGACGGATGAGGTCCGGGGGCAGCCACTAATATTCAAAAAATCACTCATTCTAAAAGAAATCACATTATTCAACCCCTAAATTTAACGCTAACTCTTCAAATATAATGCCTGATGAGCCCTCTTTTTATTATTCGTTTTAACCTTATTAAGAAAGTCTTTTTGATAATTCAAGTCGCTTTGCTTTGAAAATGGCAGAATGAGTCGTATTTTTGTATGTTATTAGTTGATTAAATAGTAGTATGTCAGAGACAAAAGAATTGATAGGGCAATTAAATGAAAGAGTTGACAAATTGTTGACTCGCATTGCTGAATCAAATCATCTTGCCGAAAAAAAGGACAGGGAAATTTTGTCTCTTACAGCGCAATTGATCGAAAAAGAACAGTTAATTATTGAGCTTAAATCCGAAAATGAAACAATTAAATCGGAGGCACAATCTTCAACCGGACTCGAAAACGAGCAATTGAAAACAAGAATCAATGAAATGGTAAGGGAAATTGATGAGTGTATTTCATTACTGAAGGTGGAAAATTAAATGGATAAGGTAGCCCTGAAAATAGTTATAGCGGGAAGAACTTATCCTTTGACGATAAAAGGAGAAGAAGAAGTTGCTATTCGTGAAGCTGCAGATCGCATCAACACGAATATTCAAAAACTCCAAAGCAGTTATGCCGTAAAAGATATGCAGGATTTGTTAGCGATGACTACGCTACAAATGGCTGTTCAACTTAAAACTTCTGGCGAAGCTGCTGGTCAACCACTGTTTGATGAAGATATTCAAAAGATAATTTATAAGATAGACGCACATTTGCAATAAACAATCGTTCGTCTTTGTTGATTTCCCACTTAGTTAATTTGGCCTTCGGGGCTAAAATTAATGGTGGGATTTTTTTTTAATTTAACCTATGAAACTATGGACATATTAAGTATAACTATTGGTGCCGCCGCGGGACTTTTAGTTGGAATTATAATCGCGGTGATTCTTCAAAAAACAGCTCTGAAAGCAAAAACATTGGCAACGTTAAAAGATGCGGAAGCAGAAGGTGAAACAATCAAAAAAGATAAAATTCTCCAGGCAAAAGAAAAATTCTTACAACTAAAAGACGAACATGAAAACGCTGTAAGAACAAGAGAACGAAACCTGCAGGGAACAGAAGATAAAGCAAGAGCAAAAGAAAAAACACTCAATCAGAAAATTGAAGAAACAAATAGAAAAGGCAGCGAAATCGATATTCTGAAAAAAGAAATTTCAACGCAACTTGAAACTATTGAGAGTAAGAAAAATGAGGTTGTTAAACTTCACCAAAAACAAGTTGGTGAGCTTTCTAAAATTTCAGGTCTTTCATCTGACGAAGCAAAAAAACAGTTAATGGAAGCATTGAAAGATGAAGCCAGAACTGATGCAATGGCGTACATTAAAGAGATTGTTGATGAAGCAAAACTGAACGGATCGCGTGAAGCAAAAAAGATTGTCGTTCAATCAATTCAACGAGTTGCTACTGAGCAGGCAATTGAAAATTCAGTTTCAGTTTTTAATATTGAAAGCGATGAGATGAAAGGTAGAATCATTGGCCGCGAAGGAAGAAATATTCGCGCACTTGAAGCTGCAACAGGCGTTGAGATTATTGTGGATGATACGCCTGAGGCAATTATTCTTTCTTGTTTTGATTCTATCCGAAGAGAAATTGCACGTTTGTCATTACACCAATTAGTTTCTGACGGTCGTATTCACCCTGCAAGAATTGAAGAAGTTGTTGCAAAAACAAAACGATCGTTAGAAGATGAAATTATTGAAACAGGTCGAAGAACTTGCGTGGAATTAGGAATTCATGGATTACATCCTGAGTTAATGCGAATGATAGGAAGAATGAAATACCGTTCTTCTTACGGACAAAATTTATTACAGCACAGCCGCGAAGTTGCAAACCTTTGCGCCATCATGGCTGCTGAATTAGGACTAAATGTAAAAGTCGCTAAACGTGCGGGATTACTGCATGATATTGGAAAAGTTCCTGATGATGAACCGGAATTGCCACATGCCATCCTTGGAATGAAACTCGCAGAAAAGTATGGTGAAAAACCGGATGTGTGCAACGCAATCGGAGCGCATCATGACGAGATTGAAATGACAACAATTATTTCTCCGATCATCCAGGTGTGTGATGCCATTTCAGGGGCACGTCCGGGAGCAAGAAGAGAAGTTGCTGAATCATACATTAAACGAATCAAAGAATTAGAAACAATCGCTTTAGGATTTGACGGAGTTGTTCAGTCGTATGCGATACAAGCCGGTCGTGAATTAAGAGTAATGGTTGAGAGCGAAAAAATAAATGATCAGCGCGCTGAAGAATTATCATTCATTATCTCACAAAAAATTCAAAATGAAATGACTTATCCGGGTCAGGTTAAAGTAACGGTAATTCGTGAAAAGCGTGCAGTACATTATGCCAAATAAACTTTCGAAAAAAGAGTTAAGTGACATCATTCAATGGGATGTAAAAAATTGGAAAAATGCGCTACCCTTTTGGGAAGCGCATTTTGACATTAAACCCGGAATGAAAGTGCTTGCGCTTGGAGAACGAGGCGGCGGGTTAAGTGTTTATTTTGCAAAAAAAGGGTGTGAGGTAATTTGTTCGGATTATAAACCAATGCCCGAATCGACTCAAAATCTTCATAAAAGTTATGGATTTTCTGACTTGATAACGTACACCGAAGTTGATATGCGCTCAATTAATTACCCGGATAACACGTTTGATATTGTAGTGTTTAAATCAGTGATGGGTGCCCTTGCCGACAAGAATGATCAGGAGAAAGCGATTAGTGAGATTCAAAGGGTTGTAAAACCAAATGGTGTGTTTTTATTTGCTGAAAATGCGAAAGCAAGTAAATTTCATAAATACATGCGCAAAAAATTTGTGAAATGGGACAAATGGAGTTATGTTTCAGACAAAGAATTTGAATCCTGGAAAACTAAATTTTCGAAAACTTATTCCAAAAAAAATGGATTTATTGCGCTGTTCGGACGTTCTGAAAGACAGCGCAGATTTTTAGGTGGCATTGATTCTGTGCTAAATTATATTACTCCAAAATCCTGGAGATATATTTACGTGGGAGTTTTTATTAAATAATCTGAATTCCAATAATTAATGCATCCTGATTGATTTCGGGAATCATTTATAAATCACCGCGCCAAATGTTTCGTACCTACGGCACTTGGATTTTTTTCTTACTTCTTTTTTGACCACAATTTCATTCCTCCGGGATTTCATATTTAGACAAATTTTTGTGCCACTATTCTTCCGGGATTTCATGTTTTGGTTAATTTTTGTATCAATTTTCCACCGGGATTTCTTGTTTCGCAAACCTATGTATAGTCCCATTGAGACGAAATGTTGGTTGTGCAAATTACCCTCAGTTTTTAAAGTCCCATATGGACGAAATGCAATGGGAGCACAGATTACCCTTTTAATTCTCTGAGGAACGATTCATTAAATAATTTTTTCTTCCCGCAAAAGATGATGAATCCCATACATTAGATCTGTTGTATGCATCAACTCCATTTTATTTTTCAATTTAAGAAGTTGATCCAATGCTTCTGATTTAAGATAGTGTGTTGGAAAAAAATGAGTCTTTAATTTTTCTAATTTGTGCGATTCATCAATCAACTTATAATTTAAAAGAGTCTCCCGGACATGTTTCAATAAATCGGGTTCAGACTGCTTGTCATAGGCAACGTCTTTAATACCAACTAATATGAGATTTTCTTCATGATTGGTTTGATAAGAAATATCAGTGATACGATGAATTACAGGATCATTCATCAAACGCCAATAAGAGATTTTTTTATTTAACGGGCGGTCAGGTTGAATCAGGAAATGAATGTAATTCACTTTTCGGATTTTCAAATTCAAAGGGATTCCGTCAACGGATAAAAGTTTTATACGACTTACATAAGTCATGAAGATCTTGTCAAATTCCAATTTTTTTTCTCCTGTGATAAGTTGAACAATTGAATCAATTTTTATTTCTTCAATTTCTGAATTCAGGAGAATTTGAACATTTGGAAACATGCTTAATTTTTTTTCTAAAGCATGAATTAATTCCGGAGATCCTGTCTGCGGATATTTATTTTTTTTTCCTATGATTTTAAAATTAACATTGGGTGCCGATTGCATTGCAGAAAACTGACCCCATTTTAAACCAATCGTCGTTTTAATTAAACGTTTATAGCTATCAACGGAGTTCTTAATAGAATAAGGAACCCTGAGATTCTTACCAATGAAGACAGCATTGGGTTTCATCGGAATTAAATGAATTCCAAGTTCCTGTTCAATGTATCGATAAACGGCTGGAGTGTATGACCAAATGTGGCATCCACATTCAATTTCATGCCCTTTTGGAGATAAATCGGAATACCACGCACCGCCAATTTGTGAGGCAGAATCAATAAGAGTAATAGAATCAGAAGGATTAGCTTTTGCTAGAAGGCATGCCTTTAAAAGAGAAACAGGACCTGTTCCGATGATTGCCATTCGTTGGCCAACTGCCGGACTGTTCTCAGCAAGTACCTTCATTTTTTCATTATATTTGAGCAATAGATGTCTCAAAGATAGCACGTGAAAAATTTAGAAACAATCTTGATTACCGGAGGTGCCGGATTTATCGGTTCAAATTTGTGCAATTATTTTGTCTCAAAAGGAATGAATGTGGTTTGTTTCGATAACTTTTTGACCGGAAAAAAATCGAATATTGAACACCTGTTATCGCACGCAAATTTTAAATTAGTTCAGGGCGATATTCGCGACGTTGAAACTTGTCGTGCTATCACAAAAAATATTGATGCTATTTCGCACCAGGCCGCTTTGGGTTCTGTTCCGCGATCTATTGAAAATCCAATTCCAACAAACGAAATTAATTGCCAGGGTTTTTTAAATATATTAACTGCTGCGAAAGAAAATGGTGTAAGGCGATTTGTATATGCTTCCAGTTCTTCTGTTTATGGCGATTCGCAAGAAAGTCCTAAAAAAGAGGATCAACTTGGGAAACCGCTTTCGCCTTATGCTGTTTCTAAATTAACGAACGAATTGTATGGCAAAATTTTTAATGATCTCTACGGAATGGAAACAATTGGCCTTCGTTATTTTAATGTATTTGGAAAGAACCAGGATCCAAACGGAGCATATGCCGCTGCAATTCCGAAATTTATTAATTTGTTAAAAAATTCCAAATCTCCAATAATTTTTGGCGACGGAAAACAAACCCGGGATTTTACATATATCAAAAATGTTATTTATGCAAACGAGCTTGCTTTGAGTTCAGATAACCCTGATTGTTTTGGTCAGGCATATAACGTTGCCTGCGGTAATTCCTACGCTTTGCTTGACGTCGTTCATGCAATAAAAGCGGAATTAATAAAAACAGGTTTGGATCTTTCTAAAGTTGAAGTGAAACATATCGACGAACGTAAAGGGGATATTTTAAATTCGTTGGCAGATATAAGTAAGATAAAAAAGGATTTTGGTTACGAACCTAAATTTAGTTTTGAAGTCGGAATAGCCGAATACATTCGTTCATTTAATTCAATTTTATGATTGAAAAACTGAGGTCTTTTGCGAATGATTCAAAATGGATAGAAATTCTGTTTACACTTTTGATATTGTCATTTCCATTCGGATCTTTTTTTCTTTCTGTGTCTTTGGGCTTCATGACAATTTATCCATTTTTGGTTTTGCTTTGTCTTCTCACCTTTTTGGGATTTTGGAAAACAACAAAAATTAAATCTAAGCCTGAACGTTTTTTTCTGTTTTTTCTTTTGTTCTTTTTTGCTTACTCGATCGCATTTTTTCCTTTTGTAGACGGCAAAGCTGACGCGGTGATTGATATCCGAAACATTGCGTTGATGCTGATGACGGCTTACGTTTTTATTTCTGCTGAAAAAGTTTTAGGCCTTGAAAAATGGAAATCCGCAATTTTGATAAATTCCAAAATCATCTTCGTTATGATTCTGCTTTTTGGATTTTTTGAAATGATTACAGGATTTCATTTCGTCGGTGAGTTCACTGAAAAACTAATTGAGCGCGGACTTGACGAGAAGATCATTTTCAATCCCGTTTTTTTATGGGATAACCCGAATAATTTTAACGTCTATATTTTTCTTATTGGCTGGATAATTATTTTGCTCGAACCTGCCGGTAAACAAAAAAATATTCTGACATGGTTAATTCTCGCGATTTGTTTCTTTATATCATTTGTTGTGGAGTCACAAGTAGGGTTGATGCTGGCGATGTTGATGGCAGTTCTTATTGCATTCTATCAATTATCAGGATTTTTAAAACAAGATAATCGTCCGAAACTATTTTACCCGATTCTATTTGTTGTTCTTGCACTCGGTTTTGTTGTTTTGTCAAAGGAAATGTTTTATGAAATCCCTGCAGATAAACAAATGAAATATATTAATTATGTTCCGAAAAATTCACCAATACAAATTGCGGAAGTCGATTCTTCTTTAGATTCCGCGCAAGTTGCTGCTCCGGTTAAAATTGCTCCCGAAGGTGCTTACCGCGAATCGGGTGGAGAGCGAATGGCGCTAATTAAAAACGGAATTGACTTTACGATCCGGTCAAAATTTATTGGCGTAGGTCCGGGTCAATACAGGTATTTGCATGATGCGGGAAAAATCAAACACATGACTTCAGGCAATAATGGTGCCCATTTTTGGTTAGTTGAGTTGCTAAGTCAATATGGTATTTTGATTTTTCTTTTATACTGCGGTTTACTTTTTTGGGTATTAGTTATGGCTGTCAGAGAATGGAAAATTAATTCGGATTTATCAATCAGTATCATCTTGTCATTGATATGTTTTGCAGGAGTTTCAGTAATGCCAAGTGGATTTTTGATATTAGATATTAATTGGATCTTTACTGCAATACTGATTGTTGTTTGTTCAAACTTCAACGATAAAAAAACAGCATCAAATTGATGATTAAAAAGGGCAGTTATACCAGTAATTTTTTGGTCCTTTTTTCAGGGAGTTCTTTCGGTCAATTGGTTCCCCTTTTATTTGCTCCGATTATCGGACGCATGTTCGACGAAGAAGAAATGGCCGTGATGGCAAATTTCCTGGCCTTAGCATCCATCATTGCAATTATTGCTGCTGGTAGATATGAGCGCGCAATTGTTCTTCCTGCCGATAAGTCAAGAGCGATGAATTTGTTTGCAATTGCAACAAGGATTATTTTGATCATCACAATTTTATCTGTCATTGTTTATTTTTTCAGACACCAGATTGATGCATTTTATGAGGAAGGCAAAATGGCTGATTTTATATATTTAATTGTTGTTGCCGTTCCACTTTATGCATTTACAAATTTATTCACCGAATGGTTGATCAGAGAAAAGAAATTCAAAGCGCTCACGTATGCCGGAATTGCCAGATCTGCTTTTGTGAGTTTGTTTACGATTTTGTTTGGTTACTTTTCTTTTGGACCAGCCGGTTTGATTCTTGGAACAATAGTTGGCCTTTTTGTTGCGCTGATTATGATGTATATTGCTTCCAGAAAGTCTCTTGATTTTTCATTGGCAAGCAAAAGCGGAATGTTGGAAGTGGCAAAAGAATATAAAGATTTTCCATTGATTAATTCGGCGCATGCGTTTACAGATCTTCTTTTTGGACAAGTAATTCTATACTTTGTGATAACTCGTCAATTTGGTTTGGCCGAGTTGGGTTTATTTGTCATGATGTCGCGCTATTTGGGCGCAAGTATGAAAGCTGTCGGAAGTTCTGTCGGACAACTGTATTACCGCGAAGCCAGCGAACGCTTTTCCGCTGGCGAAAATGTTGCTCCCAGTTTTTTTCGATCCGTCAGGTTGGTTTCATTTTTTGCTGTGCCGGTTTGTTTGATTGTTTTAGTTTTTGGACCTGAAATTTTTGAATTGTATTTAGGCGAAGATTATAAACGATCTGGTGAGATTGCACAAATAATGATTATTCCACTTTTTATCAATTTTGTTGTTTCTCCGGTTTCGGGGACTCCAATTATTTATCGAAAACAAAGGTTGGCGTTTGCGTTAAGTCTTGCAGGCTATATTACAGGAATTAGTGTGTTATTGTTAGGGGACTATTATGGTTATGATTTTTATAACTCGCTAAAATTTTATGCTGCAGTGCAGTCAGTCTATTACCTCGTGCTGTTTTTCTGGTATCTTAAACTTACTCGTTCCAAGTCATGAAAATCCTTTTCACAGGTCTGCCCTATTTCGGTAAAAAATTAGTTGCTGAACTCAAAGAGTTTGATAAAGAAAATTCGTATTATTTTTTCGATACCTATTATTCAAAAATTGATAAAGTAAAATTTCTTTTTCATTTAATTACGGCACATAAAGTTGTTTCAGTTAATGGCGTTTCGTCAAAAAGCGGATCGCTTGATTGGGTTGTACAACTCAGGAAAAAAATAATTTTACAATGGCAAGGTTCAGACGTGCTAACAGCGAAAAATAATTCAAAAGGCAGAGGGTTAAATCGGAAATACATCGATTACGGAATATCATTTACAGACGCGCCATGGCTTAAAGATGAGTTATCTGCTCTAAATATATCAGCAGATATTTTACATTTCAAACACGTTCAGCATAGCAATAATTTAAGTCCTTTTACAACAAATGATGCTGTAAGTTATTTAGCAGAAGGAAAAGAAAAATTTTACGGCATTGATCATTTAATCAAACTTGCTTCTGATTTTCCATCAATTAAATTTCACATAATTGGATCTAAGGGAGAGGGTTTTATTGTACCTGAAAACCTAATTTTTTACGGATGGATAAGCAAAGAAAGGGTCAATCAATTATTGAATGAGCATCCGATTTTTATAAGGTTGACAGAACATGACGGATATTCTTTATCAGTGATGGAAGCAATTGCAAATGGAAATTATGTGCTTTGGAATCAACTCCACGAATGTGTTCAGTATGTGGCGGACATGAAAGAACTTGTTTCCGGTTTTGCGAAATTAATCGAGCTGGTAAATAGCTCAGGCAATGCACGTAATCTGAGAAACATTGAGTGGGCCAAAACCAATTTAAATAAGGAAAAAATCTTAACGGAATACATCACAAAGATTACAACCATCTGAGTTGTACACATTCCGACATCGATATTTATCTAAAACCGATTCCATTACCGCCTATAATTTCTTAATTTTGGGATATAGTGATTCCCGAAAAGAAACATATAGTTTTAGTCACAACCTGGTTTCCTCCGATACAAGGTGTTGCAGTAAATCGCATGAGTGCGTTTGCCAAATACCTTTACAAAGATAAATTTGACATGACTGTCCTGACATTAGAAGCTCAGAATGCTGCGCCCGAAGAAATTTTGTTTAATTGTGATGTAAAGCGTTTGCCCAACAAGCGATTTTTGAAATTGCCGGTTTTCAAATCTTCTGACAAAAAACTTTTGCATTATCTGAAAGTAGGGTGGAAAATTATTTTGTCGAAGTTGCATTCAGATATTTATAAATCGTGGCGAAAAGAAGTTGTATCAGAATTAAATCAGTTGCATGATAAAAAGAAAATTGATTTAGTGATCAGTAGTTTTTCTCCGGAAGCGGCTCATATTGCCGCATGTGAGTTTTGCGAGAAAAAACCTTCCGTAAAATGGATCGCCGATATGCGCGATGAAATGAGTCAGAATCCAACCATCTCAAATCATGACAAACAAAAATATATTAAAATAGAAAACCGGATTAGCAAAAGAGTTAATGCGGTTACAACAGTTAGTCAGCCATTGGTTGATTTGTTCCGAAATACAACAATGTCAAATGTTCAATTTATTGAAGAAATCCGAAATGGTTTTGATCATGAAATTCTAATTGCTGAAACAAAAGCTAACCCTGTTTTTACATTTGTTTACTGCGGAACTTTTTACGGTTTACACAAACCGGATCTTTTTTTTGAGGCAATAATTGAACTCGAAAAGGAAAATAAAATACTAAAAGACTGGCGAATTATTTTTGTCGGAACTTCACAAAGTATTTATATTCCTGAAACACTTAAGAAAAATGTTTCATTTATAGATCGTGTCTCACAGCAGGAAAGCCTTCAATATATGATGATGGCTGATGCGAATTTATTTATGATTGGAAAATCAGAAAGAGTTGGGGTGTTTACAGGTAAATTATTTGATTACCTTTCTGTTGGAAAACCTGTTCTCGCAATTGTTAATACAGAAGATGTTGCTGCAAAATTAATCATTGAACTGAACGCGGGATTTGTTGCTTCAAATCAAAATATTGTAGAGGTGAAAGAAGCAATTCTGGAAACATTGAGCAAAAAACAATTGACCATTGACAAAAATGCAGTGCTAAAACTTCATCGCTCATTCCAGGTTGAAAAATTAAATTTGTTGATTGATAAAATTCTGAATGAAAAGTAAAATACTTGTCATAGGGCCCAGCTCTACGCACGTTGCAAGGTTCATTTGTCTTGTTAATGATCTCTTTGATGAAGTTGTCTATATTGGAGAAGCCAAGCTTGAAACCAATGTATCAATCCGTCAACATCTCATTAATTTCCGATCGCGTAACCCTTTCAATATTTGGAAGAATTTCCGAAAATTGAAACAGATAATTGAAACAGAGAATCCTGATTTTACACATATTCAACAAGTCAACCGTGTTGCGTTTATGGCTTCCCGAATTCTTGGCTCTGCGAAAAGAAAACATGCTGTCACTGCATGGGGAAGTGATGTGTTGGTGATTCCTGAAAAAAGTATTTTTTACAAAAAAATGACACAAAGGGTATTAGATCATGCGTCTTTTATCACAGCAGATTCTGCCGATATGATTTCTGTTATTTCGAAATTAACTGATAACAAAAATTGCCACCTCGTATTTCTTGGAATTGATCCGATCCAAAGCCTGCCAAAAGAAAAAATTATTTTTTCAAATCGTGCATTATATGAGTTATATAATATTAACGGAGTCATTCTTGAGTTTAACGAATTTCAGAAATCAAATCCTGATTGGAAATTAGTCATTGCAGGAGTTGGCGACAAAAGTGATCGTTTAAAAATGCTGGTCGATGATTTAAAACTGAATGAAAAAATTGAATTTGTTGGTTGGCTCGACGCTGAAAAAAACAATGATTATTATCGGCGTTCTGCGATTTACATTTCGTTACCAACTTCTGATGGAACTTCTGTGAGTTTGCTTGAAGCCATGTCCGCAGGTTGTATTCCAGTTGTATCTGATTTGCCTGTTGCGCATGAATGGATTGATTCCGGAAAAAATGGTATTATTAAAATTAAATCAAAAAATGCTATTATCGAGGCTGTGAAATTAAATCCTGAAGCCGTTGAAAAAATTAATCGCGCGCTTATTGAAAGATGTGCTACAGGAAAAACTGCAACTGAAAAATTTAAATCAATCTATGATAAGTTAAAGGATGATCCGGATGATAAGAAATAAAGACTATTACGGTATCGGATTATTTCTGCTGTTGGCGGTTATGATCGGTTATCAACAAATGGTTTCACCGGCAATCGGAATTTTTTTACTCGTTGTTTTACTTGAAGGTTTGATTTTAAAATCACTGCGTTTCAGATTTAATAAACTAACGGCATTATTGATTGTCTTGTTTCTTTTTTATTTACTTGGCTTAGCCTGGGCCGAACACAAAGATGTCGGATTGAAATTGCTCGAGTACAAAATGTCTTTTTTTATTTTTCCGGTCCTGTTTTTCTTTGTAAAAGAATCAACCAATATTTGGTCGGTTTTGCTGGGGTTGGTTTTGGGATGTATTATTCTTGCTGTAAGATTTTTTGCAGCACTTTATTTTTATGATGGTGAACCGTTGCCGGGTTTTGAAATCTCGCGCCAGATAATTGACCTGCATCCCTCTTATACTTCTATTTATTTTACGATGGCATCTGTATTATTGATTTATGGATATGTAACCAAAAGACTAAACTGGTCAATTTTTATAATTATTCCTTTGGTATCTGCTTTTTGTTATTTGATTTTTCTGATGGGATCTTTTGCCGCAATTTTATTCTTGGGCCTTTGCCTGGCTATTGGTTTTGGACTGATAATTTATCACTGGTTAAAATGGATCGGTCTCATCGTTTACATTTTTATTTGTCCTATTATACTTTACTTTTCAATTCTGAAAATTGACAAATTGAAGTATGATATAGAAATGGTTCAAGCCGCTTATTCTGAAATTTCAGAAGGTAAAAAGTCATTCCTTGAAAAAAACAAATTTGTTGAATCCGGAACAAAAGAACGGGTGATGATGTGGTATCTGTCGGCAGAAATTATTGCTGAAAACCCGTTTGGCGTTGGAACCGGGGACATTGATTTTTTCCTGGTCGATAAGTGCGAAAAATATGACCTGGCTCTTTTGAAAAAAAAGAACTTGAATCCGCACAACCAGTTTTTACAAATTGGAATTGATCTCGGAATTCCGGGATTACTTTTTCTTGTTTTCTTAGTCGGTGCAATTATTTATTTCGCTATAAAAAACAAAAATTATTTTCTTTTTTTCCTTGGGTTTAGTTTGTTGTTTAATGGATTATTCGAATCTGTTCTTCAACGGCAATCAGGAATTGTTTTTTATAGTTGTGTTATTTGTCTGGCTGTCGTTTACACCAACCAGTTAGGCACGAATAAGAAAACGTTAGCGGATAAAATATAGCTTTTTTGGGCAATTCCAATATACGGGAAGATTCCTCACTTCTCTTTGTTACGTTCGGAATGAACTTTCTTTGGTTTTGGGGTCGGAAAGGATTTTTGGCCGATTCACATTTTAATTTTTTAGTAGACTGAATCGGCCAAAAATCCTTTCCTCATCATGCAAGAGGATGCTGTCATCCGAACACAGTGAGGAATCCTCTCGACTATAGAAAATCCTTTCCTCACAATGCAAAAATGGGCCTGTCATTCTGAATGCAGTCAAGAGTCCTCTCCATTGAAAAATGCACCGGATCTCTATAAGCGCCTCAATCATTTCATTTTTCTGCCTTGAAATTGACAAAAGTCCACTAATTTTGTAGAATGCAAGCCATTTGAAGCAAAAGGCCCTGAAATGAAACTATTAATCCTTACACAATATTTTCCGCCTGAAACAGGAGCGCCTCAAAACCGTCTCTTTGAGCTAGCCTTGCGCTTAC
>Ga0102851_10000646_pt1 | contig 18270 bp, 13 predicted proteins | sample Mud3Dept3metaG_FD_79558 | JGI IMG/M metagenome (GOLD analysis project Ga0102851, IMG submission 79558) | Freshwater wetland microbial communities from Ohio, USA, analyzing the effect of biotic and abiotic controls - Mud 3 Core 4 Depth 3... | ecosystem: Environmental > Aquatic > Freshwater >... | reverse complement strand
GGCATCCACCCTTAATTTCTCTTCACCGCGATGTGCAAGTAAGCGTTCTATCGCATCCACCAATACGGGGGCATGCGCATCACCCAGGAACATGCAGGATTTTCCCTGATACTCTGCAAGAAATGCGATACTACTTCCATTAGGAGGTGTTCTATCTGATTGAAATGGAGCATCTGCAAGCGCCTTGATATCGAAACGACCGGTGCCGAGCTCATCGGGTGGATGATATTTTTTTCTTTTTGAAAGATCCTCAAGCGCTTCTTTTGCGACCCCCGGCTCTAATCCTGCGGCACGAACTGCTTTTGCCCATTCAGGGGCAAGCCTGGCAAGCCTGCCAGTATCCGGTGAGAGAAGAGTTAGCTTCATCCCTCCCGGCAAATCGATCGACGGCGGATCAGCACCTTCAGGCGCAACCACAGGCCCATGATTGAAGGCCTTATTCCAGGGTAATCCGTGTTGTTGTATCAAGGCGCTGACATATTCACCCTGCACCGGCCCAAGTTCATCCCTATTGGCAGGCAAAAGGTGCTTCCAGGCATTGAACCAGATATCTCCCACTTCGAAATCAAGTTCCTGAACATTCAATAGTTTAACAATGCTTTCAATATGGTCGGCATCTACATGCGTGATTACCATAAGCTCAAATCGCCGCAGTTCGTTTGAAACTCTTTCTATGCGGTTTCGCAGAAAATCATAGGTTGGCATAGGCCCTCCGTCAATAAGTATGCGCAATGGCTTGCTTTCTTGCCCATATTCGATCCAGATACAGTCGCCGTGCAATGCAGGAAACATTTCTATCCTGAACATGTTTACCTCCCCAAAAGCTGCCAGTCGGCATCGCCAAACGCCACCAGGCATAAGACTATTGGTAATCCCCCTAAAAGGACATTTCGCCTTACATGCAGCAAAACATCTCCAAAAGAAACTATATTACTGCCATCTCCTTCAAGTTCTGACTTTAACTCCTCCACAAGCTTCTGTGCGATAGGTACAACATGCCGGCCAAGCACCGTAGTAAGGGTGCACAGGACAAGCGCAGCTCCGTTGCGCCTGAATTGCGGTACAAATCCCATATACTTGCTATAAGGTACCATAGTTTCACATCCAAGAAGAGCTACAATGGGCGCCTGGTCTTCTGGTGAAACACATACATAGCCTGGCCTGATATAGCCTGAGGCCAGCCGATCGGAGCTTCCGATCTCCATTGCCGGCGCTCTTAATATTTCATCTTCAATTGTGTGCGGCATCAATATCAGAAGAGTAGGACGCTTTGCTGCAATTTCTCTTGCCCAGTCATTCCACATAGAAACCATCCCAGTGTTATCGCTTACCGAGTTCAGTGTATTCATGAACTGCTGGCGCTGGCCTGGAACTACGCCGTCAACCCTGTCGCTTGCAGCATAAAGACATGTTCGCAGCACATGCAAAATTGAACGATTTGCTACAGGTTCTGCCTGCATAACGAAATCCGACGAGCCCATCATTCTCCCGTATCCTGGGTCATGGATATGCCGTTCGATCACACGGCTCAAACCCCAGAATCCGATCGGGCAGATATAGGGAGCAATGACACCCTCATTCTTCAAGAGGCAGTCCTGGCATTTTCCTTCTCTTAAAGCCTCTTCGGCTCCAGGGCACAATCTCGCATCTGGCGCAGGAACCGGTTTTTCATAAAGGAATTCAAGAGGCAGGAATGCTTCGGCATGTGCAGATACAAGCTGGATGCGTTCCGGATGGCGGGGAAGCCAGCCTGCATCTACCTGATCTGTAATGATAGCGTCATAAAGGATGCGGCCGTGATAAGCCAGAAAGTTAAGAAGCGCTTCTGTCTCAGAACTGCGCAGCGCCCCCCCACCTGAAATATTGGTATTTCCCATATTGCGGGCTGTATTCTCCAGCTTTTCCTGGATGTTGCGAATAGAACCCTGGATTCCTTCAATATCTTTGATGGAAGCACGATCATCGGCCAATTTTGTAAGCCTGGGCTTATTATCGCTTCCATGGTTAACAAGGAAGGCGAGGTCGAATTCCTTCCGGCCAGATAGACCTGCCGAGGCCGGCCGAACCACAGCTTCCACTTCAAGCCGGATCGATTTTCTCTTTACTGCCTCTGTCTGGCTTTCAACAACTTCCCCTTTGAGAAGGGCAGTCTGCAGTATCCTGTTCTTGTATGCGACAATGATCCTGCCGTGAAATACTGGAATATTTTTATTCACTCTGAAGAAAAAGCGGCACTCTGTGCTTGGACCGCTTTGCGTAAGTGCGATATGTGCATTTTGTACTTCAGGGACATGGTTTGGTTCACTGAAAAACACCTGCAAAATGTTTTTTTCCTTAAGAGGCAGCAAATGTTCCGGAAATTCCTTGCCGGCCTCAAGCCATGATCGGTCAGACGGACCTATGCGGACTTTTACTCCATATCCCGTGCCTTTGACAAATGCACTCTTAAGTGTGCGCATATCTCCCTGCCTTGCTTCAAACACCTGGGCCTGGATAAAACGCTGGGTTTCTGGCTCTTGAATCTTAATAGATCTTGAATTTTCTGGAAGCTTGCGATCCAGAGAGACATCTTCGATATCCTCTGTCTTCCCTGAAACAATGGTATTTCGCTGCAATAGGATGGAGCGCTCGATTGTACTCCATTCATTGTCTGGTGACAGGCGATTTTTTATAACATCACGAGATCCATTTCCCATAAATGCCATTTCCAACAGATGCATAGGAGTTTGAATATTCTTAGTTATGTTTCTGAAACCCGACGATGAAAAAAAGCTAAAGTCAGCCTCTTGCGTTGTTACGATCAATTTGAATATCTCGATACCTCCAAAGGATATTTCATCCGAAGGATCAGATAAGTATGGATAGTTCGGCGGTATAAATAATTCAAGAACATCTCCCTCACGCACCCCAATATGTATAGATCTACCAGGCGACAATCTCTCATTTGCCCCGGCGATCGGATACAATAAATCCACTGCGCCTGTAAGACCAAGATCAAGTATGCTGACATATACGGGGGAATCATAGCGGTTAATTATCTCAAATGCAATACGTTCCCCTTCTTCAAATATTATGTATCCGCTGGCATTATCAGGTTGCGCCAATACCCATGTGCCGTCCGTTTTCCTCCGCTTGAGAATAAAATCAACTTTGCCTTTGAGCAGGCTTTCCCTATTTGGGTTTTTAAGAATCAGTACCTGATTATAACGCGTGAACTTCTCAAGATTATCACAAAGGATAGAAGCTGCATCTGTTTCATCTACGGCATGCAGAGGCATTATGAGCTTTCCATCCTGCCCGACAACAGCCCAAGTAGGTCTTTCAACAATTCCAAGTTGAGGAACTTGGTCATTTATTTTCGCATCAATTCTCGGTGCGATCACATATACACATACATCTGCAAATTCACCATTTTCCACAAGATCTAATAGTTTAGAATTCTTGATGCATTGTTTCAGATCATTCAATTCCCGTGCATATTCATCCGGAGCCTGGATTTCAATTCTAAGCTTCATGTCCCCATAGGAGTGTTCCTCTTCAACAGCCCTCTGGCCAGCTTCAATAATTCCATTTTGTGTCTCTTCAATTATTCTGGCATCTGATGCTACGGCATGCACATTGGTTATCTCCACACTTCCGGTTCTATGTGAATCCTTTGCTATCTGCTTGAGGGATTGGGGATAAACCCCCCATCTTGATCGCACTGTCATGCCATGCGCGGCTCCCGCGCCAAGAGTTACTTTGTCACCTGAGCGCTGGATTACGGATACGAAAGGTATAGGTTTGATATCACTTGAGCCGAACAATTCCCGATCTCTTGCACCTTCCATCTGCGGGTGCTGGCGTGGATGGAAAGCAGTGACCTGGGCGCTTGCACGTTCAAAGACATCCCTGTAAGTTGTACCTGTTCTGGCATTTACAAGTTCACTGCCGAGGAAATAGGTGAATGCGCCATGGGAAAAAACAAAACCGTCCTGTGTAATATTATGCTCATAAGAACTTTCATCATCCCTGCAGCCAGCTATGAGTACATATTTACTGCTAAGAGGCAGCCATCCACTTGGCCCAGAATCCCACTTGAAACCTTTCGTAATCCCGGCTGCTATCGGAGAGGGAGGTAGTTCTGGGATCGAGCGCCTATCAGGTTCTACCCAGCGTGATTTAGTGCCAAATGCATCGCGTGCGATCGTACCTGAGTGGCAGCAATCAAAGATCAGGGTCACATTTGTGGTCTTTCCGGTCAGTTCCAGGAGCCACATGTAAATCTCATCATCGGTAATATCCCTGTTTGGGTATGGACTGCGTCCGCTATCATATGGAACGATCGTTTCATCCCAGCCGTCTGGTTCATCTCCTTCCCTGTCCCGCATCTGCGATCCATGGCCGCAATAGTGGACAACTACTATATCGTTATCCATGATGCGGCTACTGAGTCTTTTGAAAGCCGCCAGGATTCTGTCCCTTGTTGCAGCTTCATCCTGAAGCCTCATGATGTTCCCTTTCTGAAAACCGAAGTTCTCCTCCAGGATACCTGCCATCATATCAATGTCATTGATGCAGCCTTTGAGCTGGAACTGCAGCGATAAGTTTTGATATTTGTTTATGCCTATGAGCAATGCCCATTTGTTGTTATATGTCATTTTCACAAATTAATTAACAGAAACAGTATTTGAACGATATTTTTTATTTATTCTTCTATCCTCCAATTCAACGTACACTCCACTCGCGGGGGTAGAACCTTGTTCGAGAGCAAACCAGATAGAAGTTAGATCCTGTGGGGATGAGAGCGCGCAGAAGCCATATATATAATTATTATTTATACTATAATATATATTTACCCATGTTCTGGCAGCGTTTTTATTCAACCCACATGGCGGTAAATCCGGAGCAACATCAAATAGTTCAGGAGGGAAATCATTCCAGTTATCTATGTTCAATCTATATCTCAAAAATGTTCTACTATTTACGGTATATGATTCTGATCCTACAAAAGAAAGTTGTGGGGTGAGGGGTTGTGTTGGATCCCGAATTACCGATACACTTGCCGATCCAATTACGTTTCCATTTACTGCAGATACTTTGGTTTTTCCAGATGTTTTTGCACTGAATACTCCATTGTGATCTATAGTTCCAACCTTTGTATCACTGCTTGACCATACCACGGTTGTTTCTATGAATGTGCCAAATTGGTCTTCTGGTGAAAAATAAAAGTTTTCTGTTTTACCAACAATAACTGATGCTGTTGACGGTGAAACTGTTATAGTTGTTAAGACCGGAATTGGGGGTACTGTTACTGTTGCAGTTCCACTAAAAGTTCCGCTTGTTGCAGTTATTGTAGTTGTTCCGGATGATTTAGCAGTAAATAAGCCGCTGCTATCAATAGTACCGATGCGTGGATTACTGCTTGTCCATGAAATTGTTGCTGATATCGGTTGATCATATTTATCTCTTGGCGATGCCTGAAAGTTTTGGTTTTGTCCAACTTCAACGGATACATCCGATGGATAAACTATAATTGTATTCAGTTCTGGAGGAGATATTGTTACTGTCATAATTGCAGTTCCACGGACAGTCTTGCTTGCTGCGGTTATTGTAGTTGTTCCAGGAGCTATTGAAGTGAATACCCCATTGCTATCAATTGTACCCACGCTCTGATCACTGCTTGTCCATGAAATTGCTGCCTCTATCGGCTGATCATATTGATCTCTTGGTGATGCCATGAAATTTTGGGTTTTTCCAGATTCAACAGATGCTGCAGATGGTGAAACAATTATTTTTATTAACTCGGGAGGTGAAAATACTTTTACAGTTGCTGTTCTGCTTATTGTTCTACTTGCTGCAGTTATTATTGTAGTTCCGGATGAGATGGCCGTGAATAAACCTTGGCTATCAATAGCACCCACATCCGGATTACTGCTGGTCCATGTGATGGTTGAATCCACTGGTTTACCAAATTCATCTTTTGACACAGAATAAAATTTACGTGTTTGTCCGGTAAGAATTGAAAGAGTCGATGGTGATATTATGATTTCTGCCAATCCAGGGGTAGAAACATTTATATTGGAAGTTGTTCCTGTTGGAATAACTGTTGTTGGCACAGGGGATGCTGTTGTTGGCATGACTGTAGTAGTTGGATCCGGTGTTCTTTTATCATCATTTTTGTTATCTTCAGTAGGAACAGCCAGAAGTTGATAACCCAGTATCCCAATGATCAAAATAAAGAAAAGGATCATTATATTGGTTACTTTTATTTTCTTCAGAGCTTTCCCACATTTTCCGCAATATTTTGATTTTTCTGGATTTTCAAATCCGCAATTAGAACATTTCATTGAATAATCACTCCCATAATATCTTCTTTATAGCAAATTTCCGCATTGCGTACAATATATCATTTCATTTTCAGTTTGTTGCCCGCATTCAGTACAATAATTCGCTTTTGTTTGAGTCTCCTTCATATCTTCTTTTTGTTTTCTTTTCCTAAATATCGAAGAGATCGATCTTTTTTTAATTTTGAAGAGGACGCCGTCAGGTGAACGCATATATAATACAGGCGTGCCCCATTCTAATGTATTGGTCAAAGAGACGCTCAAAGCGATTCGCGCTTCTGCCACCGCAACATCCACTGGCATTCCATCAGCCAGAGCAAGGTAAAATGACCGGGCAAATCCTATGGCTGCCCTGTCTGTGATCTTATATTGCATTGCAAGTACTGCCGGGATGCCACGGCGCACAAGTATTGAAGCTGTGCTTGAAAAAATATCTCGTGTACCTCCTTTTGCTCCTTCACATGAGTTAAGGAGCACAAGCTTCAGCGAATTATGACCTGCCAGGAATCTACCCAGTTGTGTTGCAGTCAAAAGACATGATTGTCCACCGCTATCAGAAAGAGCAATTAGACCCTCATCTGCATTGCGGTCATATCCTCCATGCCCGATGAAATGAAATACATGCCATGTCCCTGTTCTCATGGCTTGTTGGAGGTCTTCCCAGGTTTGTCCCGGAAGCCAGGTAATGTCCACAAGCCCCTGCTCTTTTAAAGTACTTAATGCCTCTTCAATACGCTGCTTTTCAAGATTGATATCCAGTGGAATCCTGTCATCTGGACTTGCCACCATTCCTAGAATACGTAAAGGAGGATCGATCGACAGCGGGGAAATCGATTGGGGCAATTCTAGATAACGCACTATCGGTGTGTTATTGCAGAGGCTGATATAATCGCCGTGATGAGGATCAAAAAGGAATTCCCATGGAAGAGATGTGAGTTCAGGAGGGTTTATCCGGAGTTTTATACGCAGCCCCATACCCTTTTGTGCAGCTTCACGGAGGCTGACATTATAACAGCTGTGAATTTCTCCGGTGATAAGCGCATCAAATAATTTCTTGCCAAATTCCCTAATTGTCTTTTCTTCATAAGGGACAATTTGACGTTTTCCTTCAATAGGCTCCAAGAGCGCTATCTGTATATCCTTCAGAGCATTATTCAACTCCAGTTCATTGAAGGGAAAATGCATAATTTCATGCACCTCACCTGCCGGAGAATGGATCAGGTCAACTGAATAATCCTGTCCTGTTCCTTTCGTTATTTCCAGTTCAAAATCAGAATAATCTTTCCAGTTCCTGTATGATTTTGAAATTGTCTTATCTTTCTTTTCATTGACGACAAGTTTCCATGACCTTTTTATTATTCCAATATCCCTGTCTTCGCTTTTATTCACTTTGCACCCTGGAATAATCTTATCTATTCCACTTTTATCTCAATCATATCCTCAGACCATCCCTTCCACTCTTTTGTTTCCACTTTTGTCTCAATCGTTTTTGCCGCTACGGTTATGTCTCTTGATGCCGATCTTGAAACAGTAAAGATCTCTCCTTTTTTATGCGTCAGGTCGATCAGGTTGAATTTATCGGTAGCTGCGATAGCTTTTACTTTTTCGTTACCGGCAGGACCGCTGAGAATATAATCAAATGGATAATCTTCCCCAGGTATCGAATATGTTTTGTTTGCCTTTATAAAATTATCCTCAAACAGTGCGTTTGGAAATAGCACTGTCAATTTTCCGCTGGTACCGAAATTCCAGAGATTGAGATAGCAGTCCTTTTCGGATCTGAAAAACAGGTTGATCTTATCCCCGACATGATATACTTTTGAGGGCTTTTGTCTCGGTATTCTCTGAATATCACGTTTACCAGTACTCCCGGCCTCCTCCACCCACACTTCGATCTTGAATGCTGATTTTAACGGCCGTATTTTATCAAGGTTCCAGTTCACATATGTATTTTCAGAGACATAGGTGCTTCCCAGTTTTTTTTCAAGTTCGCCGATCGTCTTCTCATAATCTTCCCTTTCAGTTGTCATATATTTCGAATTCTCTTTATAGAGCGTAAGTTTCTTTTTGAGAGCCTCGATTTCCCTATCTTCTCCCCGTCTTTTTCTATATTCTGCAACCTGGTCCATTAGAAAACTGACTACTTTATTGGCATTTATGGATAAAAATTTCCTTATAGACCATTTTTCTTCCGGTTCGATTTCCTCCCATTGTTCGATATCAAGAGATATCTTATCGGTTTCTTTTTCCTCAATTAGATCAGGTTTTATCTCGTCAATAACTACACTTACCTGCAATTCAGGTTTATCTATCTGGTAAGATAGACTCTTTGGCTCATAACCATCTTTTTCCACATTGATATTGACGATCCCGGGCTTACCCTCAGTCTGATAGTCAAATCGTCCTTTTTCATCAGACAGGATTACGTAATTTTCATAATTATCAATACCCAGCTCAATTTTTGCGCCTTTTACAGGTGACTCTGTTCTTGAATTCTTAATTGATCCATTTATTCTCATATATTCCCCCGTCATTTCTCAGATATGTCAAAATACCTGAGATCATACTTTACTTTCTTATTTGACAGATTTTTTATTATCAAGCGATATGACAGTTTATTATTATCATATTCGGTTTGCCAATTCCATTCGATCTTGCCCGTAGTCGTAGGTATTACGCTTGTTACAAGGAAAAGATGTGTATTTGATTCCTCTACTGCAACCAGTTTTTCTTCCCCGGGTTCGATTGTTCCTTCAGCTGTAACCATATTCTTGACGGATTTGATCTTTGAGATAGATATTGACTCATCCATTATCTGGTTTATTCCAACGATATTCCTGTCAAGTACTCCGGTGATCTTTCCTGCAGTCAATGTGCCTGCTATGCTCATATCCCCGGTTAGGCTTGTTTTTCTTGATTTTATCTCCAGATGTGCATCTTTACCCCTTATCCCTTTTATTACCGGATTTTCATTCAATTCCTTATTTGATGTAAATGTGATGCTTTTTGCTTTGAGGTCTTCTGATAAACCTATTATTTTCCTTTTGCTCGTATCTATTGAAAGTATGCTCTTGTTTTCCGTATCCAATTTTAATTCAGCAAGAAATATATTCATTGATTTATCATCCGGCATGCTCTTTTCCAGATCGATAAAGGGCCCTTCAAGAATGCGGGTATTTCCGCTCGCCTCATCCGGACCCGCCGGATCGGTTTGCGTTGTTTTCAATGAAATTGTTAAAAAAACAGGTGATATGGGTGCTTTTGAAACATCTATTTTCACTGGCTTTTCAAGTATGATCTGCCTTCCATTGCGATCTATGGCCATTCCATCATCCAGAATGACATGCTTCCCGGACTTATCCACTGATGCATCAAGACCTGATGCGATCCCCCATGAATGGAGGTTCAGGTTGTGCATCAAAAGTGCATTGATATGATAGGATTGTTCATCTTTAAAATCCGTTTCTTTAAGGAATTGACCGTTATAATAATTTAATCTTTTAATAGGCATAATCGTTCTCCGGAATCATGGAAATTGCGTTATTCTAATATGATTCACATTTTTCTGGATAGAAATATCAGGCAGTTCTATGTTGCCCTTGCTCCTATCTCCTGTTTGCCATTGGGAATATGAAGGATCGAAACCCACAAATGATGAAAAAATCTCGATTTGGTCACTGTCATAGAATTTTGCTTTATAAATCGTACTTTCATAGAAACTTCTTTTTGCCTCAACATTGAAATTTATTGAATTATATTCATAAGCAGCACCCATAGTATTTTTGTAAACCGATTTTCCGTTTTTCATGTCAGTCATTATGAAATTCACTTCCATTATCCCCCAATCAACCTTATCGAACAAATTGATCTGATCAGTTCCAGAAGGTTGAGATGTACCTGACGATGGGGGCTGAGTTGTACCTGTAACTGTAGGTGTATTAGATGGACTTGTGGGCACAGGAGTTGTTATTGTTGGTGTAGGAGTTTTTGATAGTCCGCCATTTTCGGGTGTATGATAATAGTTGTTTATAACTGCAACAAAAATAGTCCCCAGAACAGTTATGAAAGCGATAATTACGGCAGTTCTCTTATACCATGGTATTCTATACTCATATCGTATTGCTTGATCATCTGTCATTTCATATCACCATTAATATTCAGAGAATATTTTGTATGAATAGGTTTTTCATTATCGATCAATTCTTCTATCATCAATCTCTTGGTTTGAAAATCAGTATCATGTCCCGGAATGTTCACTTTCACAATAAAATGGTACGGAGGAAGTCCTCCAAGTATCGTGTCCTTTCCGACATGTGATACTATTCCGATCTGCAAACATTTTACCTCCTCTATTATTTCCACATTATATCCTGTGCAGATTTTCAGGTATTCCTCAAGCCCTCTCTTTGTACCGCGTATCCTGTATAGAGGGATTATCCTGGAGATAATTTCTCTCTTTGTCTTAATATCCCAGTTTTCCCTGAAGATTAAACCCATCGAGCCCCAGAGAAACGAAAGGAAATCTTCCCTTATATAGTCGGGATTGAAAAGATGTGGAATTATTTCATTATTCTGTTTGTTTTCTTTCTTCCCTTCATCTTCCAGGATATCTTCGAATATCTTCAGATATCGTTCCATGAATGAAGCTTCATCTCTGGCTTCTTTAAAAATCGAAGGAACAAGATGGGAGTATTTACCCTGGCTCATTTATGATCCCTCATTCTTCACCGAAATCTTGATCGAAATATCTACAGGGTCTATCAGTCCTACGATTTTTTTGTTCGTAAGACCTGGTTTATCATCTAATATGACATTAATTGCATGATCCACACTTTGGGTCTCTTCAATTATATGGAATAGTTCGTAAATTGATACAGGTCTTGAATAAGGCCATCCCATTTTATCATCTCCTCCGGTTACAGGATCGAGAAAATCCAGGATGTTTTTTTGTATATTTTTTTTGATTATTTCAATAGTCGAATATGATCCAGAATGGCAGGCCGCTTCTACAAATATTTTCAATGATGAATAGACAGGTTCTTTCACTACTATTTTTGTACAGATCAGCTTTCTTGGTTCAAGATAATCTTTGACCATCTTTTTTAGCTCCTTATAATTTTCGCGGTTATCGGAAATTATGATAATCTCGACTTTTCCGTCAGGATATCCATGTACTATGGCTCTTTTTACTTTTGGCTCTCCTTCTTTTGTATTTCGGGTGGCTTCAACTGCAAGAGCGATAAAATTATCTTCTGAAACAGCCCTGTAATTTGAATTCAGAAAGCGAAGAGCTGCGCCTTTTATTTCATGAAGGTCTATCAGTGTTCTGCCTTCTTTCTTATCACAATATATTTTGTTTAAAATTTCAAGGATCTCAATATGATACCTGTCTGAATTCGGATCTTTTTTCAATTCTTCCAGTAACAGACCAGCTTCTTCTTCTTTTGCTCCGGCTATCAGCCTCATGAAATTCAAATAGGATTCTTCAGGTACCCTGTTGATCCTGTAAAGATTAGTGTCAAAAATCCATGCAAGGATTTCAAGGATCGTTATTCCAGGATCCGATGGATTGAAATTTGTCCATTTATCACTATACCTGGGGATAGAAGATACCATTTCATCCAGAATGTCTCCATAGGTTCTGGCGGCCATATCCGGAAAATTTATTGACATATGTTATTTTGCAATTTTTACTTCTATATCCCCTGCATAAGGGAGAGCATTATTCTCCATAATTAACCATCCACCTGCAGACACTTCCCCGGCCACGTTCCCGTTATTTATTTTTTTCAATATGATCTTTTCCACATAATCAACACCTTCAACATCTTCAATAGCAGCAGCGATCCCGGAAACATATATTTTTTCACCGAAATCAAATCCTTTCCCGAATTTTCCTCCTCTTACAGGATCAAGAAAAGTACGCATTTTCATTTTGATCTTTTCAATGACAATTGAGCTTTCATTAACAAAAAGTGGTTTAAAAGTTACTTTTGAATCGATTCGTTTATATTCAGGCCACAAAATATATATTTCTTCCCGAATATTAAAAAATACTCTTTCTTTAATATATTTCTCTACTGAATCCATAAGGTTTTTTTCAGGTAACGGAGTTGGACTTTTCCTATCAGCAAGAATAATAACTTTTATTTTATTTTTATCATCAATAATGGCTTTGCTCTTTATGACCTCTGGTGAAGCTTCCCTGGCAAGCCATTCAAAATCCTCGATTGTAACAGCATATCCCCTGTTTTTTATGGTATGAGGGCCTCGAAATAAAGCGCTCTTATCATTTTCAGTATCTACACCTCCGGATGACGGCACCTGATTTATAACACTTTCAATATCAGGATTGGCTTTTCTGAGGGTATTTATTATCCCTTTTTCCTGGTTTCCTCTTACCCCACCCGTGCTTCTATAGAATTTTGCAATGATATTGTTCTTTCCTTTCGGCGGTACCATTCCATGTATTCCATCACCGAAAAATATCAAGCCATTTTTGCGGTCGATAATATAATGTCTCGAAAGTTTCCCTGAAAGGGCAAATGAATCGGTCTCCATCCACTTTTCAGAGGTGTCCCTATCTTTTATTTCAATTACCTGACCTGGAAGAACCGGTTTCCTTGCAAAAGAAACTGATTGCCCCGGTATGCTATTTCCCGAACCCAGAACTTCATTTTGCACGGTAAAATGATTGACAGCCCACACTGTGTTTGGGAATATCCCGTTTATTTCAGAAGACGGGAGAGGATTTTTGGTTTCTATCCTGACCCAGAATAATTCCTTACCAAATTCCACGGATTTCACAATATCAGGAGGGAATAGGAAACTTATGATCCCGCTTTTATTGAATGAACCCGTTTCATCGTTTTCAAGGGACAGTTCTTTCCAGATGGTCCCATCATAATATTTCCATATGTTATTTAATTCTTCAGATAATTTTTCTTTTATTGAAAAATACAGTGATAACTGGATATTTGCCTCGATTTTTTCAAAACCAAGGTAAAATACCGGATGATCGATAGCAAAGGGCTCATATGGAACAATGCTATCAGTGTCATTGAATTGAATATAGGAGAAATTGTTATAAGACATCACTTGTTTTATCTTTCTATCCCTGTAAATATATACAAAATCAAGTGACTTTATAAAAGGCGGGTCATAGTCAGGTGGGATATATTGTATGCCAAAAGAAATATTTTTTTTTTCAAGTTCACTTTTCAGTTCCTTTCTTTTCACAGACTCTGGTAATGAATTGATCAGGTCATCAACAGGGATCTGCTCCATTTTTCCGGCATTCCCGTAACCTCCGGATCTGATTTTTACCCGTATCCATCTGTTAGGCTGTTCGTTTATTTCGCATTCAGGGATGCCGGGACAAATAAATTCGATTTTACACTTCCCGGATTTCCTAAATCCATCTGTATCATCCTGTTTTATTGGCAGCGTATGCCATGCTTTGCCATCCCAGAACTCCCATAAAAGCTCAACAGCTTTATTCTCCAGTTCTTTTTCAAGTTCGATATTAAGGATTATTGCGGAATTTACTTTCGATAGCGCCTCAACTGAACCTATGTAGAAAGAACTTCCGATATTTGGGGTTTCACCAAAGGGATAGATGCCTTTCTTAATATCAAGAGATATGTTATCAAAAAACAATATATCCGGGATTATATTCCCTGATATGATATCCGCCGTAACAGTCGATATCCTGGGGAGTTTCACCTCCTGAATTATTCTTATTTTCTTATCCGGTCTTATGAAGAACCAGTATGTTTTGATATCATTGAAACTGTTTTTCTCAAATTCTTCCATATTTTTTAAATCAAAAATCAGGGATTGATCATTATCCTGTTCCCTGCTTATCTCTACATCAACAGGCGATCCCACGCCATTGAACCATCGTTCAAAATATTTCGGGGAAAGATCATATCCCGTGAATTTAATTCGTAATTTACCGAAAGGAATTTTTCCATTAAAAATATCATCATCGCCCAGATAAAAAATATGATCCTGTGGTTTTTCGTCCTTATCTCCGGAAAAGATTAGAAATGTCTTTTCTTGGGAAAGCGCACCAGAATGGTCAGTATAGCGATCATCCGGTGAATTTATTGAAAAAGCATTTAATTTAAGATCAATTGCTGTCAGGTGCTGCGAGGTTTCAAAAACAATCTCCGGATCCTCTGATGAAGCCACAAGAGTCCCCGAAGGGATTTGCGCCACACTTGATCCCTGCGCAAGATAAAACGTCAGCGGGACAAGGGACGGCCTTGCCGATCGAACATCTATCCCTATGAAATCCAGAAAGACCATATATTGTTTTTCCGGAATTCTATTGAATTGTTTTATATAATATTCTGTCATGTTTGAAAACAGCTTGAATATCACAAGACCAGGATCATCAGGATCAAAATGGTCATCCTCCCAGTTCTTTGCCCATTCAGGGCAATAATGTTTTGCAAGCTTCAAAGCCTGTTTATAGATATCATCGGATTTCCTTGTATCAAGAACAAGGGCTGTTGTGTCCATCTAAGGTCTCTCCATGAAAAACGGATATACCAGATTACTTTTTGTATTTGTGGTTTTTATCATATAGTCGATATTTATATTTATCTTATTTTTTTCCTCCATATCAGGATATGAATTGACATCCAGCACTTCTATCCTGGGTTCCCATTTCATCAAAGCTTCCTTGATATAGAATGCAATAAGAGTAGCTGTCTGTGTATTATCAGGCAAGAACACAAGTTCATTGATCTCACACCCGAAATCAGGTCTCATTATCCTTTCACCTTTTTCGGTTTCAAGAATAATCATTATTGATTCCCTGATAGAATCTTCACCTTCCGAAAAGGCAATTCTTCCTTTTTCGATATCTATGGGATATTTCCATCCTCGCCCCAAGAAATCTGAGTTTCCCATTTAAATCTCCTGTTAATTCAGGTTCAACAATGATCCTTTGATGTTCATTATCCCCGATGCGTTTAGATCGATCAATGCTGCTTTTATATCCATTTTAGCGCTGGCTTCAATTTTTGTTGTTGTGTCTGATTTTGTCTGGAGTTCCATAGCTTCGATCTTTGTAGAGGCGCTGGATTTGGTTTGAAGATTCATTGCATCGATCTTTGTGGAAGCGCTGGATTTGGTTTGAAGATCCTTTGCTTCGATATTTGTAAGGGCGCTGGATTTGGTCTGGATCTCCTTTGCTTCCAGGGATATTTTCCCGTTCGGTGCGGATAATTCAATATCCTTATAAGACTTTATGGAAATCGTATTTTTTTTGGTATCGAAAATTATGATGTTCTTTTCTGTTTTATCAGCGATCTCGATCTTTTCATTATTTTCCGTATCATCCAGTTTTATTATATGGCCGCTCCGTGACTTTATGATCCTGATATTGTCTTTTCCATTCGCATTATCCTCAGGGGGTTTGTCTAATCCGTTCCAGAGGGATCCTATGATATATGGCATGTTAATATCACCATATTCAAAAGCGACCAGAACTTCATCGTCTATTTCCGGAAGAAAAAAAGCCCCTCTTTCTTTTCCCGCCATAAAAGAGGCGATCCTTGCCCAGTTCGATTCCTCATCACCACTGATCCTGGGGATTTTTACTTTGATCCTTCCCAATTTATCAGGGTCTTTATTATTGGAAACGATACCTGTCACAACCCCATATATTTTTGAATCGTGTCTATTGCATTGTTCAAGAAGGCTTATCATACTCATATTCCTGTTCTCCTCACTTTGAATGTTGTATTATATGCACCGTTTTTAATAGAATGAACAGTTGAAATAATATAATATATACCACTTATACGATCTCCCAGTCCCTTTATCTCAATTGTTTTTCCCGCCCTGATAACGGGATTTCCGATACATTTCCCTTCACCAGCAATGAACTCTTTGAGCATGAGATTAAATTTTGCTTTTGCAATATTTTCAGCTTCATCAGGATCAATTATCATATTATCAATGAAAGCCATACCCTCACTTTTAAAAAAACTATCCGTAATTTCAAAACCCGATTCTTTGCCTGACATCTTTGTGTTTTCGCTCCCTTTCAATGCAGTTGAGGTTATTTCCTTCTTTCCTTTGATATCCCACCCCCTCATTTCGACCTTACTCCCTTCTGTCAAAGCTTTCATCTGAAGTTTGAAACTCTGGAGGGTTTTCCTGTATTCGAGGGTGATTGCAGGCGATTGGTTTTCTTTTGATTTCCGGAAGATGAAGGTTTTATCATACGCAAGCATTTCATATCCGATCCTTTTTGCCCTCTCAATAAGGAATTCATAATTGCTCAGGTTATTCTGGAATATGTATGGATATTTTGTTCCTGTAGCTTCGATCTCAGGAATGAGATTTATTTCTGATGCGATGAATGACGCAATATCACTGTCTTTCATGTTTTTAAAAGAGCGTCTCAAGTTTCCAAATCTCAACCTGTGAAGCATGTCATAACCCCTTATCTCCATGAATGGGGCATTCTCAAAAGAAAAATCAAGTGATGTGATCTCACCTGTCAGGAATTTGACATGTTCGTCAATTCCCAGGAATAGTTTTACGGTATCGCCTATCATGAATGTCTTAAGGTCGATTCCTTTAGTATCTCCTTTCATAAAATCCACAATATTGAATTTTATGCTGAACAGGGACGGGAGATTTATTTCATCTTCGAATTTGACCTCAATGACATTGAGAAGAAGATCATCAGGAATACTGGTTTCATTCAGGACGATCTTAAAACTGGCAACATTTAATATATTCCCTTCCATCGGAATTCCCTCAATCAGGAATTATTATCCGTCTTCCGATATCCTCTTTCTGAGGGAATTTCAACGGCTCATCTATGTGATTTTCCTCAGCTATCTTTCTCCATAATGATGCATCTTTAAGTTCCCTTGCAGCAATCAGATCAAGCCTGTCCCCGCTTTTGACAGTCCATGTTTTTCGGCATGCTTCAAGACCCATATACTCTTTATATTCTTTTTCGGTCATGACCGATTTAAATGTAAGGGTTAATTCTTCTCTGACAGGAGTCCCATCCGGAAGAAATAATAAGAATTTTTGATCGATCCTGCTGATAACTCCTTTATAGGTAAATTTCCCCCAGCTAAAAAGGCATACCGGCGGCTTCTTATTTGTTGTCCCTTCTGTGGTGGGCATGATAAGCTTTATGATCTCTATGGTCTTTTTTCTTACATCGGTTCCTGACTGGGTAATCTCGATTTCTTTTCCAGAGGATGCAATTTCGTGTCTTTCATAACTATCGAACATTAGTTTGACCGTGAAATCTTCAATTTTAGCTTCCTTAAAAAACGGGTCTTTAGCAGATTCAGCATCAAATACGCCACTGCTGCTCACGGTATAATCGCCGGGATTGAACATAACCCTGATGGGATCTTGTTTACCTTCAAGGATCCTTATTTCTGCCATTACTTTTTCCATGATTAATATTTTTCCTTATATTTATTAGAACAAACCTCTTCTATCTTTTTCTATTTCGATTTTCTTCTCTATCAGGTCATAAACTCTTTCTGCAATCTTCTCGATTTCCTGTTCCTGTTCTTTGTTGGATAAGTGATTATTGTTTTCAGAGATTGTTTTATTTATAGACCTGGATTTTTCATCTTCAGGTTCTACCATATCTGGTTTTGATGCTTTTATCAAAACAGCTTCAGGGGATTTATAATGAAGTTCTCCGGAAAATTTCATGGGATCTTCAAATCCCTGAAATCCATTAAACTTCCAGGATCTTGCATTAAAAACGTGTTCAGATCCCGGATAGGCATAAGGAGATATATGATATTTTGGAAATGACGGAACTGAAATGAATTTAGGAATTTTTTGATTTCTCATCCCTTCATATTTATTGAAGATATTCCGGTAGAGTATATTCAAGGTTCCTTTGCCATAATTATATTCCTGTGAAATTCTTTCTGAT
>Ga0102851_10000645_pt1 | contig 18273 bp, 20 predicted proteins | sample Mud3Dept3metaG_FD_79558 | JGI IMG/M metagenome (GOLD analysis project Ga0102851, IMG submission 79558) | Freshwater wetland microbial communities from Ohio, USA, analyzing the effect of biotic and abiotic controls - Mud 3 Core 4 Depth 3... | ecosystem: Environmental > Aquatic > Freshwater >... | reverse complement strand
TCCCTGTCAAACGTCAAAAACGTAGCCTTTGGACAGAGATGGTATGCCTCCCGGAGTTCCATGCCCGGGCGGACACCCTGTGCCACTGCCTCTTCCGAGCAGTCGATCACCGAAGCCTTGTCATCCGGCGAGCCACCGATCACAACAGGGCGCTTCTTGAGTCGAGGGATTCTCAGCCGTTCTATCTGGACAAAGAAGTGGGGGATATACACGCAGGCAATTCTCATGATACTGGCAGTATAGAACATATGTTCTACTTTTGCAAGAAAAATTTTTGCCCATCTATCCAAGCCCAGACCACTTGCAATTTTTCGGAGATGCTGTACCATGTGCGTATAAGACAGCAAGACACACATATAAATATTCATTAGGAGGCGTACTATGTCTGCAAAACTGATGGAGTACTTCAACAAACAGCCGCGAATCGGCACGCTCAGCACGGCAAGCAAGGATGGTAAGGTCGACACAGCCTGTTTTGGATCTCCACGGATGATCGACGAAAAGACGGTGGTTATGACTGTCCGGAATGCCCGCACCTTCGCCAACCTTCGGGAAAACCCCAACGCCGTCTTCATGATCATAGAGCCCGGAAAGACATCACCGGAGTGGAAGGGTGTGAGGGTCTACCTGAAGATGACGGGCTATGAGACCTCGGGTGAGAAGGTGGAGGCTGCGAGAAAGGTAGTCGCTCAGAGGGTTAGCGAGGAGGCGGCCAAAGCCATGCATGCCTTGCTCACACTCGAGATTCAGGACGTACGGCCGCTCTCAGACGTCGGTCAGGGGTGGGAGAAATCCATATAAAGCACATTACGAGTTAGCGCGCCAAAGGCGCAGTTACGGGTTGCGTGTTTCAAACAAGAGCTTGCGAAGGATGACCACCCCCTCCCCTGGTGTGATAAAGGCTTGTCAGTTAGAAACGCGCAACTCGTAACCCGCAACTCGCAACGGAACTGGGTTGTTATCGTGGTCCGCGCCCTGCGTGTTAGTATGGTGCTGTGGCCGCCTCTTTGATGATCCCCGCGTCCTTGAATATCTTTTCCGTGCGCACCCAATAATCCTTCAAGAACCGGTCGTACTCCTGGCTGCCCATGAAGAACGGTGTGAGGTACACCCTATCCACCGCAGTCTTGAACTCCTGACTCTCCATTGCCTTTTTAAACGCTGATTCGAGCTTAGTCACCACCTCCTGCGGAAGCCCAGCCGGTCCGACAAACGAGTGTATCGTCTCGTTCGTCACGTCGTATCCCAACTCCTTGAGACACGGCACGTTTGGAAAGTGCGGCGAGCGTGCTGGCCCATGTGTCGCCAGCACCTTCACCTGCCCTTGCAAAGCGTAGGGTGCGAAGTCCACCCCCGTCGAGCAGGCATCGACATGACCGCCCATAACAGCGATACGGGCCTGGGCGCTTCCCTTATACGGCACATGCACCCATTTGATAGATTCCTTATGTGCTACGTATTCCATGATCGTGTGCATGCCCGTGCCGACACCGGAGGTGCTGTACTTTACCTTGCCGGGGTTCGCTTTGGCATAATCGACAAACTCCTTGAATGTCTTCCATGGGGCATCAGGCTTCACAATAATGCCGCTGTGCAGTGCAGCCGACCAGGCGACGATCGGGGTAAAGCTTTTGAGTGGCTTAAACGGCACCTTTTGCATGAGCGGCGTGTTCACTATGGAGACGTTTGGGGCATTACAGATCGTGTACCCGTCTGGCTTGGCCGCAGCAATAAGCCCAAGCGCTACGGTGCCGCCGCCCCCTCCCTTGTTTTCCACGATGACGGGTTTGGCGAGTATTTTCTCCAGCTCTACTGCCAGCGTTCTTGTAGGTGCATCGAGCGACCCTCCTGTGTCGAAAGCAATCATGACGTTGATCGCTCTTTCGGGGTATGCAGCATGAGCGGTCCCGAGAGCACCTGCAAGGCAACTGAGCCACAGCACGGCCAAAACAAGAAGTAACGGTGTATGCATTCTACCTTTCTCCAACATGGTCATCCTCCTCTATTCCTCCAGCGGCTTTGCGTTTATTATGCACTTGCCGACATATGCTTTATCACAATGTTCGCGCATTCGTCCACTAGGTGAACTGATGAACCGGCTGTTTGCGTACGCCCAGACCTTGGGTTGCCTGGACTCACTTTTCGCTTGACTCGCTCGGGTTTAATTAGTACATTTATTCTAATGGGTACGGAAACACGAGAGCGGGTCCTGCAGTTCATCCGCACGTTCAAAGAAAAAAAAGGCTATGCGCCGACGGTCCGGGAGATCCAGGAGGGCTGCAAGATCAGTAGCCCTTCCGTGGTCCAGTATCACCTCGATCAGTTGCAGCGCGAAGGCCTGATTGTGCGCGCAAGAGAGAAGTTTCGCAGTATCACGGTCACGGAAGAACCATTAGGGCACGCGCTCGGCATACCGATCCTCGGCACGATCGCAGCAGGCCACCCCGTCTCCGTGCCTACCTCAGAGACGTGGGAAAACGCCACAGAACGCATCACTGTTTCGCCCGAACTGATTCACGGGAAAAAGCGGGTCTATGCCCTCAGGGTGCGGGGTAACTCCATGGTCGATGCGATGATCGCCGACGGGGACCTCGTGCTCATGGAGCCGGTCAGGAAAGTAAACAACGGCGATGTAGTGGCAGCATGGCTCAAGGATGAGCAGGAAATCACCCTCAAGAAAATCTACCTCGAAGGCAAGAAGGTCCGCCTCCAGCCCTGTAACCCCTTCATGATGCCCATGTACCAGAACGCCGACAACGTGGAGATACAGGGACGCGTTGTCGCCGTAGTACGCGTGCACGCTTAACTACACTTGCAGGTTACGAGTTCCGAGTTACGTGTTACAAGTTACAGGTTAAGGGCCGAAAATTCAGTGCATATGGGAGTTGAGGGTCTCCCCAGACCTGTGGCGTAGCTTTGGCCTGTCTGGCCCCCTGGACCCAAGACCCTGGCCCCTATTTGATGGGCCATTCCCCCCGCTCTTTCAGCACCTCCCGGTACACCTTGAGCGCCTCGTTCACCGTCGGCATGCCTGCATAGGTTGCGAGCTGGAAGAAGACTTCCGTCAGTTTCCTGGGGTCGCAGCCTACGTTCAGGGCAGCATTCACGTGCAGTCTCAGTTCATCCGTGGCCCGCAGGGCGGCAAGCATGGCACAGGCAGCCATCTGTCGCTCCGGGAGTGTCAGCACCGACCGAGAGTACAGGTTTCCTGTAATGAACAGGGAGAAATCATTCGCCAGGTCCCGGTCGAACTCTTTCCACATGAGGTACGGGGGGTCCATCTTGATCCCTTTTCCGAACAGTTTCGCGGCAGTAGCCTGCGTCTTCTTTCTGGCGTCCTCGTCCATTCCTTGCCTCCTTGATGTGTGAATCCCCGAAGCTTTTACCACGGCAATCCCGGGGCGTCAATATGCTTTCCCAATTGTCGGGAAGATGCTTAGTAAAAAGGCCCTCCTGACGATAATACTTATGGTAGACCTGTAGCCCGGATTTTGCCGTGAAAGGAGTTACTGACAAGAAGCCCGTGGCCAAAGAGATTACGCCGGAAAATATTCTGACAGAGAGGCGCTCCCATAAATACCTGGAGCAGAACAGGACGCTCGTCCAGATACTGGAGAGCAACGAGTCTATTTCTGTCTGGCTAGCTGGACACAAAGCGCGCAAGACGGAGGTGGTAATCACGTTCGTCGACGAGCTGCCAGCGAGCGACAGGGAGTCCCTGCAACGGCGATCCCACCTCGTGGTCGGGATCCACGACGATCTCCTTGAGAAGATCGCCCAGCTCAAGAAAGAGAACACCAATCTACGCTCTCTCACCCTGACCGATGCCCTTACCGGTCTCTACAACACGCGATTTTTCACCATGCAGCTCGATATCGAAATCGCTCGTACTCGCCGGACCGGCCAGCCCAGTTCTCTCATGATGATCGATCTCGACAATTTCAAACTCTTGAATGACACCATGGGACACATCCAGGGCAACCGGTTCCTCATGCGCACCTCAACCACCTTGCGGGAGCAACTGAGGCCGACCGATATCGTCTGTCGATACGGTGGTGACGAGTTCGCCGTGATAATGCCGGCTACGGACCTGTTCGACGCCGTCCGTATTGCCAACAGGCTCCAGCAGGCTATAGCAATTATACCGCTCAAGAAAGTATTGCCCATCTCGGCGAGCATCGGGGTGGCGGAATACTCAGCGGGCTCAAGAGGAGGTAGCGATGAATTCGTCCATCAGGCGGATATGGCGCTCTATAAAGCGAAAAAAAATGGCAAGAATCAGGTCTTCTATGAGGGTAAACCGGAAAAGACGGTAGAACTCGACGCCGTCTCATCCCAGGAAAGGCTTAGCCTGGGTCGGGCTCCCCGTAAGAAGTTCGACGATATGTACTCAAGGCTCAGGGCAGGCGATGAGGTGGGAAGCCTGGGTCGAGCTGCTGTCAAGAAAGGGAGTTCGTGATGGATGAGCATATCCCGGTAATTACGGCTATAGCGAGCGGCAAAGGAGGGGTCGGCAAGACGTTTGTCACTATCAACCTGGCTGCCACCCTGGCCAAGATGGGCAAGAAGGTCTTGACAGTCGACTGCGACCTGGGCCTCGCCAACATGGACATCATGCTCGGAATCGCGCCCACCCTCACACTCAAGGATGTTATTTTCGGGAACCACACGATCCAGGAGGCAGTCATCAACACCAATGCCGGGTTCGACCTGATTCCGGGAAGCTCCGGTGTCCGCGAAATGGCGCAGCCTCTATACGAAAAGATACAACTCATCAAGGACGCGCTCAGGCCCCTGTTTACCAAATATGACCACGTTCTTCTCGACACAGGTGCAGGACTTTCAGAAGTGGTGCTTCAGTTTAACCTGCTAGCCTACCGAAACGTGATAGTGCTGAACCGAGAGTTAACCAGCTTGACCGATGCGTACGCCATGATAAAGGTCATGTACCAGGTATTTGCGCGGGACTGCTTCAGCGTCATCGTCAATTCCGCGGCGAACGACAAAGAAGCACATAGAATATTTTCGCAGATAGATTCCACGTGCAGGAAGTTCCTCGGATTCCCGTTGCAGTATCTGGGGCACATCACCAGCGACCAGGCCGTGCCCAAATCGATCATCAAGCAGGAGATTTTGGTGCTGTGCGCGCCTAACTCGGTTGTTACGAAGAACTGCGAGTGTATTACGAAGAACATGTGTGCCTGGGAAGCAGTAGCGTGTTAGAAACAGGCAAGAACCAGAAACAAAGGTTAAGGTAACAACAAGAGCAAAGGTTAAGGTAAACTCCTTCTCTCCGTATGTTCAACCTTCGTCTTAGTCTTTACCTCAACCTGTATTGCGTTCCTTTCCTGTCCCTACAACCGCTCAAGCAAGACGAACGTCTCCAGGTGAGCCGCGTGCGGAAAGAAGTCGAATGGCCGGATGCGGGTGGGAACGTATCCGCCCTCGCGCAGGCGTTTCAGGTCGCGGGCGAGCGTCGAGGGGTTACACGACACGTAAATGATTCTTGAGGCGTGCGTCTCCAGCAGCAATCTTAGAGCCCTCTCAGCCAGCCCTGCCCGCGGGGGATCAACCACCACAAAATCAAAAGGACTGGATATGAGCCCGGGCAGTATATCTTCGGCCCTGGCACAATAAAACCGGCAGTTGCGTACGTCGTTGATGCGGCAGTTCTCCTCGGCAGTATCGATGTTCCGGCGACTTGAGTCGATTCCTACAACTTCTTTGACGAACGGCGAAAGAAAAATCTCGATCGGTCCCGCACCGCAGTAAAGGCCGAGCACGCGCTCGCGCCCGGTGGCCCCCAGGCTTTCCACGATCAATCGGTAGAGCAGCAGGGCGGTTTCGCTGTTTGGCTGAAAGAAGGTCTCTGGGAAGACCCTGAAGACGAATCGATCGAGCTTCTCTTCTATATAGGGCGTGCCGTAGAGGCATTGGTCCTTGTTTCCTGAAAGGATGTGGAGACTCGCCATCTCCGGCACCGCACTCGTCAATGCGTCAATAAACGGAGGGAGCCCGTCCGTCCACCCTCCTGCGGCCTCAAGACAGACCATGAGCCTGCCATCCCACTTGCTTTCACGCACCGTAAGACTCATGAGCTTTCCCTGCTTTCTTGCCCCGCCCTTGCTCACGCGCCCCGCGTTGCGCGATGAGGCTGCATAGGCATGTACCAAGGGGATCAGCCGTGCCACAGCCCTGCTGAAGATCACGCAGCTCTCTATAGGGATAACACGGGGCTTGTACGGTTCCAGCGGGGAGACGCGCTGCATGAATCCGAGCGCGAGCTCGCTGCCCCGGTACTCGAAGAACAGCTCGATCTTGCTTCGATAATAGTACTCCGCCACAGAAGGCACGATGGGCTCTATCTCGACCCTTTCAAGGTCAACATCTCCGATCCTGCGGAGCGTCTGGCGGAGATATCCTTCTTTCAGTTCGAGCTGTTTCCCGTACCGGAGGTTCTGCGATACGCAGCCTCCGCACGTACCAAAATGAGGACAGCCAGGCGTCACCCTGAACGGTGACTCGCGCTCGAAGCCCGTGACTTCAGCGTAACCATAGCGGCTGGTTCTTCGAACCAGCCTGGCTGTAACAAGATCTCCGGGTATTGCACCAGGGACGAAAAAGACAAAGCCACTTTCTTTCGCCACCCCCCACCCTTCCGGGAAAGAAAGATCGCCTATTTCAAGCCGAAGCGTGCTGCTTCGACCCGGCTCTTGTATCATAGCTTCTCCACGCACGTTCGTATTCAGACCTAAGGTCTTCCCTTTTCAACTGCTTCAGAGCCTCGCGGACCAGACTGCGGTTTTTCTGGTCGCGCCACTGAATGAGCGCTCTTTGCATCTTTCTTTCGTGGAACGTATCCGGCACATAGACCGCTTCGCCGGTGAACGGATGCTTGCCCGTGTAAAACATGCACCCGGAGAGCGTCATTGGTAACGGCATGAAGTCCTGTATCTGATGGGGGCTCATGCGCCTCCTCATGAGGTACAGGGACAGGCTGAGCGCGTCGGCAAGCGTGGACCCCGGGTGCGCGCTGATGAGGTAATTAACGAGATGCTGCGTCTTGTTCAATCTGCGGTTCGTTTCTCTGAATTGCTGCACAAACTCTTCGTAGACGCGCACATCAGGTTTGTTCATGATACCCAGAACCCGGTCGACCGTGTGTTCCGGGGCCACCTTCAACTGACCGCTGATGTGATGGCCGCAGAGCTGCTCCATAAATTTGGACGCGATTCCAGCAGCGGGGCCTTCTCCCGAGAGTAAGTCGTAGCGAAGCCCGCTCTCGATGAAAAGATGTTTCACTTTCGGGAGCGCGAGTATCGAGCGGTAGAGCTTGATGCTTTCCGCATACCCCAGCGCCAGGTTGGGACACTTGCGGGGCATAAGGCACTGCTTGTGGCTGCATGCGCCTTTATGCTCCCATCGATCGCAACGGGCCTGGAAGAGATTTGCTGTCGGACCACCTACATCCGTTATGGTTCCCTTGAAGCCTTTCGACTCAGAGAGTTGCCCTGCCTCTTTCAATACTGAAGCGGAACTACGCGACTGGATCATCCTGCCCTGGTGCATGGCCAGGGAACAGAAGGCACACTCGCCGCAGCAACCTCGATGCGAGATGATCGAAAACCTCACCGTTTCAAACCCGGGTATTCCGCCTGCCCGCTCATACTCAGGATGGCACGTGCGCTCGTAGGGAAGCGCATAGATTTCATCCAGCTGAGATGGTGCGAGCGGCGGAGCCGGAGGATACTGCACCACGAAGCGGTTGCCGTGCTTCTGGACTATTGCCTTTCCCCTGATTGGGTCTTGCTGGTCGTAAAGTGTTTTGAACGCCTGGTTGAACTTCTCCTTGTCTTGCCTCACGTCTTCAAAGGAAGGCACCTCCAAACGGTCGGCCAGGTCTTGCACGTCTCTTGCTACAACTGCGGTTCCCGCTATCCCGCTCAGCGCGTGCCCTGCATCGAGCCTTCGGGCAATCTCGACAACCTGTTGTTCTCCCATGCCGTAGACAAGTACGTCAGCGCGTGCGTCGAACAGGATGGATCGCCGTACACTATTCTCCCACCAGTCATAATGGGCAAGCCGCCTGAGACTCGCCTCTATTCCCCCAATGACGATGCAGGTATCTCTAAATGCTTCTCTGATCCGGTTGGCATAGACGATGGTTGCGCGGTCAGGCCTGAGCCCTGCCCTTCCCCCGGGTGCATAGTCGTCGGTCTTCCTGGGTCGCTTGTTCGCTGTGTAATTGGCAACCATGGAATCAAGATTTCCAGCCGTGACGCCAAAGAAGAGGCGTGGTTTACCCAGTCGTGTGAAGTCGGCACTGCTGCGCCAGTCCGGCTGGGCGATCACCCCCACCTTGAAACCCGCATGCTCCAGCACCCTGCCGATCACCGCGGTCCCGAACGAGGGATGATCCACGTATGCGTCACCTGTTACGAGAATGACGTCGAGGCTATCCCAGCCGCGAAGCAAGAGATCTTTCTGGGAGACAGGAAGAAAAGACATAAAAGACGGTTACCGGTTATCGGTGGTCAGTGATCGGTCAATACAAAGACTTAGAGACATATGCAATATTGTAGCAGATGGACGGGGGAATAGAAATATGAGGGCGGACTCGCTCGGCGATGAATCCGTGGTCGAGAGTTGCATGACTCAATGGGAATTGGTAAAAGAATGTCACTCAGCATGGGAGAAGCTGTAGGGGCATGTGATGAATCATCAACGATATCCGAATGAGCACGGCGCAGGTCCAAACGGGATATACATTCCCACGGACCTTGACGTCAAGGTTCCCGGAACGAATGTATCCGAGAGAGTGCGGTTGTTCTTTGGGAAAACAGGCATCTGGTGGGGAACGTGGAGAAGCCCGCAGGTCAAGGGAAGTTACGATGCTGTGCTCATTGTCCGCGAGATCAAATCGAATGGACCGTCAGACGAGCAGGCAGAGATCATGTATCTGACTCCCGACTACCCGAAATGGTACATAACCGCAGACCGATGGGAGACCGAAGCTGCGTTTGTCACACGCGAAGACGGAAGGTTCGTGCTGCGTATCCCTTACTCGCCTGCCGCAACGACCATGGACTTCTGGTTTGAGGGGTCTTCACTCAAGGGCATCACGTACGGCCGATTCATGCGGCGGGACATAGTGCTGAAACCACTTTGATGACGACCGCAGACGGCCGGATACTGGTTTCTCTGGTTTCTCTGGTTTCTTTGGTTTCTTTGGTCTATCTGGTCTGTCTGGTCCATTTAGTCTATCTCGTCTATCTAGTCTGTCCCGTCATTCAATTCAACCAATTAAACCAATTAAACCAGTTTGTCTGATCACTGGCTGCTGGCGACTGCTGTGTCTCCGTGTCCCCTTGTCTCGTTCAACACTCGTCACTCTGTCTCCGCGTCTCCCCCTCTCCGCGTCTCACTCGACCCTTGGCACTCAACACTGTCCTCTGTCTACTGATTACCGATCACTGATCACTGTCCTATCCCAGTCCTTCCCGCAGGGCTTTGCGTATATCCTCCAGGTCTTCGTCGGTATTGAGGTTCATGACCCTGAAGAAGGGTAACTCAGCAGGCTCTTCTTTGGCGCTCAGCTGTCTCTCCAGGATAGCCATGTGCGCATCAGACGGGTCCGCGCCCTCGGCAACTCGCCCCTCAATCCTCTTCTTGAGCAGAGGCTCTGCTGCACAGCAATGCACGAAGAAGGGGTTCAGGCCTGAGTTCAAACATGCGTTGAGGAGCGGCACCCGCTGGGCTGCCTCCAGATAGGTGGCGTCTACTATGACCCTCCTGCCCGTGCCCGCCTCCTTAACAGCCCTATCGGCAAGCAGTCGGTAGGTTTTCTCTGTGGCGTCCGCGTCATAGATATCCTTGCCATACTCCACGTACACGTGTTCTTTTGCGTCCACGCCGGAAATTTCTTTCCTCACCGCGTCAGAGCGGAGCCAGACCGCACCAGGAAAGACGTCCGCAGCAATAGCAGATTTACCCGAGCCCGAGACACCTATAAAGATGACAGGGTTAAACCGGGCACTCTTAGCCTTGATGTAATAGTCGGCCAGCGCATAGTACTCTCGTGCCCTTCGTATCGCCTCCTGTCTGCCAGCCTCATCTTCCACGCTGCTCCCCGTTAACCCCTCTACTTTCGCCCGGACTACGGCACGATACACCTTGTAGAACCGGAGAAGTTCGTTGATCAGGGCATCTTTCTGCACGGAAAAGTAGGTCTTGAACAGGCGGTTCGAGAGGTCAAACCTGCCCTGGAACTCCAGGTCCATCAACAGAAATGCGATGTCTTCCAGCACGTCGGTGATCCGCAACCGCTCGTTGAACTCGATGCAATCATAGATGGCGGGCGGGTCGGTAAGGCAGACATGTTGCGAATGCAGGTCTCCATGGCCCTCGCGAATAAAACCGTATTTCTTGCGCTCACCAAACAACCTCTTCCATCTCGCTATGAATGTCCGCGTGTACTCCGTCAACTCCTCATAGAATGACTGATCCAGCGTGCGCCCCACAAAGTCCCTGATCTCCTCGAAGTTATCCTCTGTCTTCATGATCACTGATCCGATGCCACCAAAGGCCGTTCCCTGATATTCAGGCACTTGCTGGTGGAAGCGGGCCAGCATCACGGCCACAGGATCCAGTGCACCGTGAAGTAACGCACCCTGTTCGATCAGGTTCCTCAGGATCCGATCATCGGGGATTCGCCTCATCTTTACCGCATATTCTGCGACGCTGCACCCCTCCTCCTTGGAGAAGGCATATCCGCCCGTTCCCGGCGCATATAGCTCGATTACACCGAGGTAGTATTGTGCTGCCAGGCGGGAGTTGAGCTGAACCTCCGCATCACAGTAAACTTTTCTCTTCTCCAGGCTGCTGAAGTCGAGGAAGTCGTACTTAACGGGTTTCTTGAGCTTGTAAGCAAATGAGTCCCCCACAAATACGTGCGAAATGTGGGTCTCGTGATGGGTAATGGCGTGGGGCCTCTCAGGATAATTAGCCGGGTCAATCAGAAACTCTATGAGTTTCGGGTCGACATCCATGCGGGTTCCTCCGAATTATGGCGGGCGATTCTTCCCTTAAACCTATCACACCAGCGCTGAGTTGTGTACCAAAAAGCGAGATAGAGCATGCTCTATCTCGCTTTTTGCGGTTACGAGTTACGTGTTCCGCATTACGGGTTTAGAAACGGATCTTCAAACTCGTAACCCGTAACATACAACTCCTTTGCGTGCTCTTTTGTTGACCCGTGAGCGTCAGTCATGATATGACACTGCGATGTATCGAACGAGGGTCTACTACCAGGACACCGATGCCGGCGGCGTTGTTTACTACGCCAACTACCTCAAGCTCTTTGAAAAATCCTGGTTCGAGTACCTCCTATCTTGCGGCATATCGCTTCCTGAATGGGAGGAACAGGGCACGTATGTGCTGGTGAAGCGGGTCGAGCTTGACCTCCTCGACAAGTCGAGGTACGGGGACGAGCTCGAGACCCACACGACGGTCACAGACGTCAAGAACGCCCAGTTCACCCTTGCCCACGTGGTATCCAGGGATGGCAAGCCTGTTACGCGGGGCCAAACCTTCATGGTGTGCGTGGACGGGACGGGAAAGCCGAAAAGAATGCCTGAGGATTTCAAGACAAGGCTTCTGGCATGCCAAAGCATTTCAGCGACGACGACCTGAAAGAGGCAATGCTCAAGACTCACAGGGAGAGCTACGAACTCTGGTGGAGGCTTGTCGGCGCCACGCGCGACAAGGAGCAGATCAAGTCCCTCTATCGTTACAGGGAGGGCTTTGACCACGCCCTCATAAACCTCGCAAGAAAGCTGGGCGTTGACCTGGCCCGCTCAGACAAGCAGAATACAGAAAAGGGATCGACATCCAAGGAAGAAACAGCGCCCGCAGACCAGGACCGATCACCGGTCTGCACTCAGTGCGGCGAACCTCTTTTCAAGATGGGCAAGAAGGTCTGGAACTGCCCGAGCTGCAGGATGGATTATCTCCTGGGGGAAGAGTAATACTACTTGCTACCCCTGAGTGCCTCCCAGCTTTTCAGAATCTGCACTGCCATGTGCAGCTGGAAGTCTTCTTCCTCCAGGTTTTTCTTATCGACGCCCTGTGGCTTAGCTTCCGGCGCAGCCGGCTTCTTGTTGTCGCCCTGCAGATGCCTCTCCAGGTCGCTCTCCTTGATTGGAGTCATTCTCTCGCGTTTCTTGGCCATCTCGCTTTCGACAACGATATCGGGCTGGATACCTTCTGCCTGTATTGAGCGCCCCTTGGGCGTGAAGTACTTTGCTGTTGTGAGTCTCACCGCCGAACCATCTCCGAGCGGGATGATCGTCTGGACCGACCCTTTCCCAAAGGTCTTGGTGCCGACTATAATCGCTCTCTTGGAGTCCTGAAGAGCGCCGGCCACGATCTCCGAGCCGCTGGCACTGCCCTCGTTCACGAGCACTACAAGCGGGCCCGCATAGTCGTCATCCTTTTTCTTGGCAAAAAATTTCATCTTCTGATCGGCCTTTCGACCTTCGATATAGGTGATCAGCCCGTCGCTCATGAACTTGTCGGAGACGTCGACGGCTTGATCCAGGAGTCCGCCCGGGTCATTCCGCAAGTCAACAACAAGCCCCTTGAGGGCCTTACCCTTCTCGTTCTTCCGCAGATCTTTCAGCGCCGTATCCAGGTCCCGGGAAGTTTTTTCCTGGAACTGTGTGATCCTGACATACCCATAGTCGTCATCAAGCATTCTGTGCTTCACGCTTCTCACTACTATTATGTCGCGGACGATTGAATAGTCCTTTGGTGCCGTAAACCCTTCCCTTACAACGGTGAGCACGACAGGCTTGCCTTTCTGCCCTCGAATAAGTTTTACCACGTCAACGAGGCCCATGCCCTTGGTGGCTTTCCCGTCGATGCGGATGATCTGGTCCGCAGATTTCATGCCGGCCTTGAAGGCAGGCGTGTCTTCTATGGCCGTGATGACCGTGGGAAAACCATCCTTGATGGTTATCTCTATGCCTATCCCCCCGAACTCTCCTTTGGTTTCTGTCTGCATCTCCTTGTACATGTCAGGCGTCATGAATGAGGAGTGCGGGTCGAGTGATTCCAGCATACCTTTGATCGCGTTGTACACAAGGTCTTTGTCCTGCGTCGTATCGACGTAGTTTCTCTTCACAATGTCAATCACGTCGGAGAAGGTCTTCAGGTATTCGTAAATCTCCTTGCTCTCAGAGCCTCTGGCAGGTCTCTTCTCCTGGGCCCCGACAAGAACCCCAAGAAAGAATACCCCGACGACCAGTATCGTTACTGATAATTTAAGTTTCGCCCGCATGCACGACCCTCCTTGTGGTGCGTTGATAATACTACATTCCGCTGTAACTTTCAATACATGCGACCGTGTTGGCAAATGGCGTGTCCCATGGGTATGGAATAGACCCTGGCGGTCAGACGTCGAAAGCCGAACCCGCCTCCGCAGACTTTTGTCAATCGTCTCCGCCATGGTATCATACCGCTATGGAAACGGTTTTTCTGGCCATGAGCGGCGGTCTGGACAGCTCCTTTGCCGCGCACCTGTTGACCAAACAGGGTTTCAACGTGGTGGGTGTGACCTTTGCCCTGCTTCCCAAGGGATTGACCAGTACGAGTAACCCCAAGGCCTGTTGTTCGCTTGATTCCATAGAGAGGGCACGCCGGACGGCGGATGCGCTCGCCATCCCGCATTATGTGATGAACCTGAGGCCAGAGTTCGAACAGCACGTGATCGAACGGTTCATCTCTGAGTATCGATCGGGCAGGACACCCAACCCGTGCGTGCTCTGCAACGAGCACATCAAGTTCTCCTCCTTCGTTTCCAAAGCCCTCGCGCTTGGTGCCGACAAGGTCGCCACAGGGCACTACGCGAAAATCGACTGCTCAGGAAAGCAGTGGACCCTCAAGAAACCGAGAGACAGGCAGAAGGACCAGACCTACTTCCTCTACCCGCTCCGGCAGGAATTGCTCAAGCGGATTCTTTTTCCTCTCGCTGACTGCACCAAGCAGAATGTTCGCGCGGAGATGTCGAGCATATGGAATCGCGGGGAGCACATCAGCGAAAGCCAGGACATCTGTTTCATCCAGGACAATGATTACCGGGGCTTCATGCGACGATTCATTGCTCCCAGGAAGGGCGACATACTGTTCGTAGACGGCAGGCGCCTGGGTTGCCACGAGGGCGTCCATCTCTACACCATAGGTCAGCGCAAGGGACTCAACATACCCTTTGCCGAGCCACTCTATGTGACTGAAATACGGCCTGAAGAGAATCTCCTCATTGTGGGCCCGAAAGAATACCTGCAGCGTCGAACCCTCATCGCCGACGAGATTAATATGCTCGTGCCGACCCGCTCCGGCAGGGCGTCGGCCAAGGTTCGGTATCGTCACAAGGAGGTGGCGTGCACGTATAGTGTTTCCGATGGTCGTCTGGAGGTCAGTTTCGACACGCCGGTCTCCGCAGTGACGCCCGGCCAGTCGGTGGTGCTCTACGACGAAGACACGGTCCTGGGCGGGGGCGCCATCCTGCGGGCCCGCTAAGATCACGCGCCAAAAATCAGTGGTCAAAAATCAGTTGACACCCGTGTGGATTGTACTAAAATGAAGTGATTAAAGAGGGAGGTGCACGATGGGGCTTTATATCATGATCAGTAACCTGACCGACGAAGGACGCAAGACGCTCAAGAAGAATCCAGAACGCATCCTCGAGGTCAACAAAGAGATAGAGAAGATGGGGGCAAAGGTACACGCGCAATATGCGGTTCTCGGGCCCTATGATTTCATCAACGTCATTGAAGCACCGAGCAATGAGGTGATCGCCAAGGTCTCCATGGAGCTGGGGGCGCGCGGAACCGTTCAGATCGTGACGCTCGCGGCCATCCCTGTGCCTGAGTTCATCGACAAGCTGAGATCCGGCCACTAATAGCAGCACGACTCAGCTTAATCATTGACCCTCCGAACTCGACAAATCTCTCGCGTCGCGCCCTCAACCAAGGGGGCGCTTCTCCAAATCCCTTTTTATCAGTCAACTGATTTATACCAAGTTGCATTCAAAAATAGAGCGAGGTGCTCAAGCAGCGACGAACGGAGGCGTACATTAAGTACGTCGGAGTGAGGCGGGGCGCACACCTGCAGGCGGGTACCCGGAAGAGGGGTACCCGTGTCCAAACACGGGTCTATGAATGAAGGCAACTTGGCATCACGCAGGAACAGGCCAGTATCGGTCCTGCTTCTTGACCAACTGCACGGAGATGCCGTAAAGCTCACTGATGCTTTGGTCAGAGAGTACGTCACTCGCGTGGCCACTCTTGATGACCCTGCCATCTTTGAGGATGAGGGCCTTAGTAAAGATCGGCAGTATCTCCTCCACGTGATGTGTCACGTAAATGAAGCTTGGATGACTGGTGTTCCTGCCGATCGTGAGAAGAGTGGAGAGAAAGGTCTCGCGGGCACCCGGGTCCATCCCGGCGCAGGGTTCATCGAGGATGGTCAGGTACGGCTCTGCCATCCAGGCCCGGCAGATCAAGACCTTCTGTTGTTCGCCCTGGGACAGGCTTCCAAAGTGTCTCCGCGCGAGTCCTTCACATCCCAGTTCTCCCAGATAGCGCAAAGCTCTTTCAACATCCGCCTCGTCAGGTGGCTCCCAGAAAAAGACCCACAGGCCTACCTGGGCGTATTTCCCTGAAATGACCGTGTTCAGAACAGTTTCCTTCTTCGGGACTTCATCAACAAGGGTAGAGGTGAGCCAGCCGATGCCCCTGCGCAGATCTCCGAGATTGGCATCCGTCTGACCGTTCCAGCTAACCCGGCCCCCCGCGTTTGGCCAGAGGTGACCGCACACGATTCTAAGCAGTGTGGTTTTCCCCGCCCCGTTTGGCCCGAGTACAGCCCAGTGCTCATCCGGCTCAATGGTCCAGGAGACAGAATCTAGAATCTTTGTGCCGTTCAGAGCAAAACTCACTTCGTGCAGATCCAGCCGAGGAACCTTCATTGATCTACCCTCGCATCATCCAACACTAGGCCACCTTGAAATAATTTCGGCGTAGGCACCTTCTTTCTCCAGGCGCCTCAAGCCTTCGTTGATCTGATCCCGAAGCAGCGAGTCAGCGCCTTTCAGCATCGCCACGAACAGGATGATACTATGCTGCGCACCGAGCATGTCAAGGGAAATTTCCACGGCAAAACGGGATTAAATATGCATACGAGAATACGGGGTGCTTAGAAGACCGAGGGCGGCACTATGACGTCGGGGTTGTTATTCCCCGGCATGAACCCAGGAAACATAGTTTTATTTATATACATTTTCCCATTGTCGCTTCCGTTGACACTGTGTATCATTTGTAAGAACAGGGAATTTTCCTTGACCCTTTAGACAGAAGGCGATATGGCCGCGAACTGGGAACGATACCTCGAGCGATGGGTGAACGCAGGCCTGATTGACGCGGGCACAGCCGCGTCGATCCGTACCTACGAGACCGCAAAGGTCAAGGCCCAACGACTGGGCTGGCCAGTGCTGTTTGCAATTTCCCTCGGCGGAGTATTGCTCGCGGCAGGCATTCTGCTTTTTGTCGCTGCGCACTGGGACAAGCTTTCCCCAGCTGCGCGCTTTACCCTCGTACTGGCTCTGGTAGCGCTTATGCACGTAGCCGGGGCGATAGTGTCGACGCGCTTTACCATTCTTTCCACGGTGCTGCATGCGGTCGGTACGATCTGCCTGGGAGCAGGAATTTTTCTCGCAGGACAAATCTTTCATTTACAGGAGCACTGGCCTTTGGGCGTCATGCTCTGGGCGTCGGGCGCATGGGTGGCGTGGGCGATTCTGCACGACTGGCCGCAAGCCGCCCTGGCGGCGGTACTAACTCCCGTCTGGCTTGCCGGTGAGTGGACGGAAGCCACACGCGGTTTGGCAGGTGGTGAGACCATTCTTGCTGCAGGCTTGTTGTCGCTGGCAATCACGTATCTGACAGCGCTGCTGCCAGACAGAAGAACATCCGTGAGCATAGCCCTGGCATGGATAGGCGGGCTAACCCTGATCCCTGCTGTCGCAGCCGTCATTCAGTCCTCGATATTTGCAGGTGGTTTCGGGCGCCTGTTGCCGCTACCGTGGAGCTATCATCTTGTCGGATGGGCTGCAGCGTTTTTGCTCCCGGTTACGCTGGCATGGCGGCTGCGAGGGAAATATGTCTGGTGGAATGTGATCGCTGCGTTATGGGTTGGAGCGTTAAGCGCAACCAGCCTGCGATCCCACCCTTATTCTAGTCCTTCTGCTTACTCGTTAAACCAGCTGTTACAGTATGTGATATGCGCCTTGGGTTCAGTTGGGCTGATCGCGTGGGGTCTGAAGGAAGCCCGGAAGGAGCGAGTCAACCTGGGGATTGTGGGATTCGCGCTGACAGTTCTGTTTTTCTATTTTTCGACCGTGATGGACAAGCTGGGGCGCTCGGCAAGCCTGATCGGGATGGGTCTCCTGTTTCTGTTAGGCGGGTGGTTACTCGAAAAGACCCGCCGCCGTCTCTTGCTCCGAATAGAGAAAGGAAAGGAGTGAAACCACTTTTCAAGGGTTTGGTCATAGCGGTGATCCACGTCTGCCTGGTGGCGGGGCTTGGTGCAAAATTGCTCTATGATCGTGCCACGCTACCCCGGGTTTGGGTAAGCACTGTACCATACGATCCGGATCTTCCCATTCGTGGCCGGTACGTGAGCTTGCAGCTTGTCGTGCAGCCCTACGGAATCAAGGAACCTCAGCAAGGACGGTGGGGGGCGCCGCAATCGGTCGTGTTGCGCGTCGAAGGCGGACAACTGCTGGCGGAGGCAAAGCCCGAAAGCGTCCCTTATGCTCCCTCAGGCCTGCACGCTCGGTTGATCAAACGCGGCGATGAAAAACTTGCTGTGCTGAACGAGCCCGTGGCGTTCTTCATTCCGGAGCACGTTCCCGATCCCTCCCGTCGTCCACCCGGCGAGCAATTGCTGGTCGAAGTCACAGTTCCGAAAAAGGGCATTCCCCGGCCCATCAGGCTGGGCGTGAGGAAAGAGGGTGGCCCTATCGTACCGCTGCCCCTCAAATAGAGCTAGCTACTAGCGAAAAGAAAGTCTACCAATTAACACGCTCCTTGCGTCACTACAACATGTCGGGCTGAATCTCGATGGATGTCAAGGCGACTAGGAGGAGTGGACGGAGGCATACCTCGTGGGCGACCCGTGTGGGATATTTGGTCAGGCTTTGGCTAGTTGACTTGT
>Ga0102851_10000644_pt1 | contig 18277 bp, 44 predicted proteins | sample Mud3Dept3metaG_FD_79558 | JGI IMG/M metagenome (GOLD analysis project Ga0102851, IMG submission 79558) | Freshwater wetland microbial communities from Ohio, USA, analyzing the effect of biotic and abiotic controls - Mud 3 Core 4 Depth 3... | ecosystem: Environmental > Aquatic > Freshwater >... | reverse complement strand
CGATGGGATTCGAACCCACATTCCACAGGTTGAAAGCCTGTTTTCCTAAGCCATTAGAAGACGGTTACATTCGCCCGATTTTGATGCCGAGATCGGGAAACTCGTCCTGCTTTTAAGTCGAACAATGATGAACCTACTACGCTCTAACCACAGTTAAACTAAAGAGGTTTTTCGTCCGGTGCTCTAACCCTTTCAGCAATAGGCCTACTCAGGAGGCTTACCTCGAACCCTTTAACTAGACAATGCCGGTTTATCAATTGGATCCGGCAACCAAGGTGAATAATGGGACCGATTATATCTCGGATTCGGGTCCCCACCATCGGCCCAAGCGGTTGATCAGACCGTGAAGGTAAGCGGCCGCTATCCCTTCCAGATTCCTCCACCGCCCACCCATCCGGGTGCGGCGGCTTCAACGGTAGTCTGCCGAGTCTTGCCATATAATAGCCTGGAGGTTTAGGTCATTTATTAACGCCCGCCAACCGAGGGCTTCCAGTCTATAGTTCCATATTACTACATTCTACTGCGTTTGTACATCGTTAAGTTCGATCTAATTCCGAGTTCCAGTAAAGATAAGAACGCCAATCTTCCGGCACATTCTTGACATTACGGTGAATTGTGAACACCATAAAGTCAGGCTTCTTCGGAGACTTACGAAGAACCATCTTAGCCTGCCTTGGAGTACGGCAATCCTTTTCACTATTGCAGGGAATGCAAGTAGTGACAAGGTTCGTCCATTCAGACTTACCACCCTGACCCTTCGGAATTACGTGGTCGATGTTAAGTTTTTCAGGGCCACCCTTCATACCGCAATACTGGCAGGTGTAATTGTCCCTGAGCATGATGTTCTTTCTAGTCATCTTGACGATGTTTCGAAGGCCAGTAAGACCTCGAACATAGTTGACTAGACGAACTACCGATGGAACCTTGATTGCAACCGAAACAGACCGCCAGGTGACGTCTCTTTCAGCTACAACCGTTACCTTACCTGAATACCATAGTACGATAGCTCGCTCTTGGCTGATAAGGCTTACAGGTTCATAGCTTGAATTTAAGAGAAGTACTCTGTCAGTCATGATTGCCTCCTACTTTTTCTCGAAGATTTTTGGCCTTCCGTTCCAGCACTTGACATCTAGCTCGTTGTAATCCTGTCGTACTGTCTTAAGCCAAAACTTGGACATCTTTTTAGGCGCCAAGGTTTCGTTGTGCTTAAACTCCTTGAAGTGACCATAGGCCTTTACGTTAAAAGAATTATTGATTATCAGATACTTAAAGCCAACCTGATTGAGCAAGAAATCTGTTTGCCTCATTGGATATTCAAAATGTTCAAAATACTCACTAGCAAACAGCATATCGAATGGGCCGTGCTGCATCATTTCTTTTTCAGTAATAGATTCTATTTCGTTTTCTGAAAATATCGTTCGTTTATCTTTGTACGATTCAAAAAAATCAAGTTGTAACGAAGGCATAATATTATTGTAGTAAACCTTTGCCTCGGGAAACAGATCGGCAAGCAACATTGTGCTCAAACCGATACCTGCTCCAACATCTACAATTGACTTAATTTTCCTGTCGCTGAGATACTGATGTGCATAAAGCGCACATTGTTTGGAATAATTATTGAAACAATTCAACCCAGCATAAAGATAATGATACGATTGATATCTTGAGAAATTGGGATAATTATCATACCACCAATTATCGAGCTCTTTCTCTTCAAATGCCGCGGAGGCTTTTCGATCTTGAGGAAGTTGAAGCACATCACCTGCTTTTGAGATAACATTGCTGGCAACGAATAAATTCATCCGCCGAAGCCAAGTCTTGAATGAATACTCTGCTTTAAGCTCTTTCAGATCCATGCATTCACCTCTTCGATTTAGTGGGTGATCGACGGGATTCGAACCCGCAAAGTGACTGGGTCACAACCAGCTGCGTTCAACCATTTCGCCACGACCACCGTTCAGGTTTACAATTTGTTCATGTTACATGAACATCAAGAAAAATTGAACATTCATTAGCCCCAGATGGAATCGAACCACCCACTTCACGGTGTAAACGTGACGGTATACCAATTACCTATGAGGCCATTTTCCGCTGTGCCTTTACCTGTACCCAATCTAAGAGGTTATTCCCTTAGCGATGGCCGGGTCTGCTCGAATGACTCGCGGATCAGTCCTTGTGTCTACGTGGCTGGATTCGAACCAGCGTCCTCTCGGTTCCAGGCCGAGTCGTCTAGATCCTGGCTGACTTACACGTAGGTAATAATGTCCGGGTAAGAGGATTCGAACCTCTGACCCCTGCGCCCCAAACGCAGTGCTCTGAACCAGACTGAGCTACACCCGGATGCTGAGACCGCCTTTGTAAGACGGTCCCGTGCTCTCCTCCCACTCGTGGTGGGTGAGAATGCCACGGCGACGAGATTCGAACTCGCATAATACTCCCTGACAAGGAGGCGCACTAAGCCGTTGTGCTACGCCGCGTTACTAATACTATATTAGTGAAATCTAATCAATTTCTTGTTTTAAGTTATGCCTTTTATTCAATTCAGCGGTAATATCTGTCTCAAATGTCTTATTTTTCAAGGTCTCAGTAATAAATCCCTTTTTATAATATGGACATGAAATTCGCTCACACCTCGTCATACACTCAGTGTCGATTAACGGAGAACCACTGTTTGGCATCCAAGATTCACAATAAAACCTGATAGTTGCAATTATATTGTACTCACTTGGAAGCTCGACGTTAAAATTCGGATCGATGCTGCCCTCGCCTCGAAATCCGATTCGCTTAAAGCACGCATTCCCATACTTCGGATGCAAAAATACCTTGCTTGGATATTGAAAGCAAGTGATATAGTCCTCTAGATCGCATTCGTGAATGTCATGGTACTTGGGCCATCTGCCTCGTTTCGGAGTATTCTTAATCTTCTTTCGAGCTTTGTCAAGCTGAGCTTCAGATACACGAACTCGAGACTTCTTTACTCTTGCCATTACTTTACTTCCTTTTCATACCCTGGGCAACCAAGCGTCCTGAGCCGCTCGTCCACTAGAACGGAGATTGCAAGGAGCGCTTCCTCTTCATAGAGGACGCCCTCTTCCCACATCTCGATCTCATGCTTAATAGCATCCAGATAATCTCTGCCCTTAGCCATGATCGACCTCCATCCATTTAATAGAACCATTATATCACAGTTGAAGCCGATTGTACATCGTTAAACTGCAGGAATTGGCGGAGTTGGCGATTGAGCCCTTGTTTCAGCCATCATAATAATTGTTTCAGCCGAAACATATGTTGGTTCAGGATCATTCAAATTGCACCGTACAACAACCTTTTGAGCATCTGGATAGTACGACATAATTCTTGGCAGCCACACCTTGCCTGGATCGTTCCTGAACTGAACAGCAGCATACCAATTCACACATCGAGGAGAAATATCTAGATCGATCCATCTGAAATTATAGTTTATACCGAGAATTATTTTTAAAGCCTTGTGAATTTGAAGATTGCTATACTTTTTGACGTGCATTGGCTGCCGCCTCCGCTCTATGCCGGCTAATTGCCCGACGGTTAATTTCAATCATCTCGCCCTTTTCGTCGTTCCAGATCCAGATTTTCCAGGTAGGAGGAACTCGTTTGATTCCCTCTTCCCTCTTGATAGCCTCGATGGCATCAAAATCAGATTCCGCTTCAGTCTCCCAGTTCAGCTGGGTTTGCGGTACAAAGTACCAAACTTTCTTCATCATGATTCATCCTCCCAGTAAATGCATTGACTTGCGTTCTTATCAGGACGTTCAGCAAGAAACCGAGGATGTCTAAAATAGCCCGTCTTAGGAATTCTAGACTGAGCCTCGATCTTGATTACTTGACCGATGAATTTTTCTTTACCGACAGAATACTTGGCACGGATGTCGTCCGGCATACCTGATGCTTGCCCAAATTTCTTGAGCTTTCCATTTACATACTGTCCGAACACAACAGCCCCGATCCACCCGTTTGCAGCAAGACGGCTAATGGTGGCCTTATCGTCACCCTTCTTGATCGTTTCAAGCGTAGCCTCTTCGTAACCCATGATAACTACATCAAAGGTGGCTACAGCCTTCACCTTGACCCAAGCCTTCTTGTCAGAGTACGGAGCCTCAAGATTCTTGAGAATTACACCCTCTCCACCTCGTGCAAAAATCTTGTCGCAAAACTGCTTCTTGTGAACAAATTCACATTCGGCAAGCTTGAAATAAGGATTACCCTCAAGATGATCCGCAAACAGATTGCACAAAAGAGTTTTACGATGAAAATAAGGCTCTTCCCTTACGTCCTTTCCCTTCAGAAAAAGAATGTCAAAGACGTAATAGTTAACCCACTTGCCAGCTTCTTTCTGACGCTTTACAGCCTCTTCAGGAAGGCAGCCCATGATGGTCGAGGTTGACATTGAATCGTCACCAAACTTGATCTCTCCATCAAGAACAGTGCCATCAAGCATTGGGAGTAGCATGCCAGAAAGATGCGGAACGTTCCCAGTCTTCTCAGTGAACCTGTCGGTCTTCTTGGAGATTGTCCGAGAATCAAACCGGCTTCCGTTTTTGAAGATGTGCATCTTGAAACGCTCACCATCAAGCTTCTCTTCGGCAACATAATCTTTATTTGTCCACAAGTCCTCTGTGAACTTGCCTCTTGCAACTTGTGGTGCAATTTGCTGTAATGGCTGCATGCACGCCCCTCCGTATTTGATAAGTCTATTATATCAACGATAACGACGATTGTACAGGATTATTTTAAGGGTGAGAGAATCTTCTTACACTTACCACAGTTTGATTCCCAGAGGGATTTTCTTTCAATGAACGTTGAATTCGGCGGAATGAGCTTATTACACAGCGTGTTTTTTCCACAGGCCCACGTAACAACATGAATCGTGCCTTCTATCGTGACAGTTTTAATAGACATCGCCATTATCCTTTATTTTGTCATCTTCATACGGAGCAGCAATGCGACGGTAGAATTCAGCTTTTGCACTTTCGAGTGCACCCATGATATCGTTAATTGTCTGATAGTTGAGGCCTTTAGCATTCATGTACTGAATAAGGAGAAGTGTTATCTTATAGTTAAGTTCGCCAGGAACAATCATTGATAAACCCGAATCTAAATCTTCACGGCGACCTTCTTTAATATAGGGCATGATCTACCTCTTTCCAGTGACGATTTCGTTGTGTTCTTTAAGAATTTCGTACAATCTTTCTTGTGGCAAAGTCTCTTCGTTTAAATATATGCTATCGTTTCTCCTACGGACATCGACCCATGCATCAAAGCTTCCTGCATTTGAAGTTTGATAAGCTGCAAAGATTCCTAAGCGGTCCCAATTGAACGTATTCAAATCAATCTTTCCAGCTTTAACAGCATCATCCCAAACAACAGTTCCCGGAAAGGGTGTTAAAATATTGACGGGTGCATTTGGATCTAGTTTTCCTTCTTTACCGTTTCGTCTTATAAACTCAAGTGTCATCCTGAGCTCTTCTTCAGTTTCTGACGGCCAACCAACAACAAAAGCACAACCACAAGGAATCCCATAAGCATGCAGCTTGTCTAATGCATTTTGATTAGTTGCAGCGGTAACATTTTTTCCCATGAGTTGTAATATTCTATCTGAAGCGGACTCAGCACCAAAATGTACATTTCGAATAGAGGGATAATTCTTGATCATCGCGCACAATTCATCATCAACAAGGTTCGCTCTAACAGCTATTGATGTACAGAATCTCTTATCTAATCCCTTTTGCTTGAGCTTCTCCATGATTTCAACAAATCGTTTTCTATTAATGACGAATAAATCATCTAGAATCGGAATGTCAAATGCACCCATGCCTACCAGATACTCTATTTCAGCTACTACATAATCAGCGCTGTGAAATCGGGTTGTCTTCCAGAAAGCACTGCTGCTACAAAACCTGCATTTATAAGGACAACCTCTGGATGTAAAGAGATGAGGCTGTGCTGCGGGCTCCCTAAAGGGTGGTGGGATATTATCAAGCGGCTCAATAAGCGCTCTGGGAGGAGCCATCATCAAGCCGCCGTTATGATGAAACACTGTTCCGTTAATCGTAAACAGGTCTTTAGCCTTCATTGCATATTGTACTAGCTCAACTAACGTTTGTTCGCCTTCACCAATGACTCCGAAATCAATGTCTGAACTTAGTGTTTGCGGAAGCCAAGTAACATGAGATCCACCCAAAATAATCATCGCATTAGGGTTTTGTTGCTTCACTCTTTGAGCAAGTCTTTTCGTTTGATTGTAATCTTGAGTCGTTGACGAAAGCCCTACGATATCATATTTATGCAAATCATTGGGATCGACTCTGTCCATCGTGACAGAATCACCCATGTGCTTATGCAAATACGATTTCAAAGAACCAAAAGCTAATGAAGGCCACCAGTGAACGTCGTATTGGTTTGTGACATGTACAAAGCCGATTTTCATAGATGCCATTTCTGCCTATAATATGTAAAATCTGTTGATATTTCTTTCTTAATCCAGTGATGCCGAACGAGATGATTGATTGTCCTTATTTCATATCCCTGCTGTTTTATCACATTGCAATAGTCATTATCATAAAGATGAAAACCAGCAATATCTTCTGAAAATTGAATATTTAACGGCGTAGCCATAAATATGCCATCAATAAAATTCAGGTCAGAATAGAACGGCTTTTCGATATTATATTTCCAATATTCTTTTACGTTACCATCCATGTAAATGTGGCCGACCTGCAACTCTTTAGGACTATCCCACCACCAACCATTAGATGTTCCAGTAGTTCCCACTAACCCTATTAAACCCGTATTGGGGAACCGCCTAAATAAATCTTCGATTCTGACAAACAGAGGAATGTCCTTGTCCAGCAAATCAATATCATCATGAATAAAAAACTTGATAGGATAAGCTGCTTGCACTAAACCCTTATTATAATTCTTCGCTATAGATTCTGTTCCTTGAACTACAATTGTTTGTATGTCGGGGAGATTTCTATTACGTAAATAATATTTGACGTAGTTTAGTGAGGGCAATAAAATTTCTTCAAACTTTGTCCTGTCTCTCACACTAACAATAACAGAATACATTAAACCACTCGAGCCAGTTGTTTAGCAGCTACTTCGCACAACCATTCGGCAGCCTCTAAGTGAGTTCGACACATCTTATGACTATGAGCCTTTGCCCAAATTGACGGAAAATCGCAATCGGAGAAGCAAATAATCATCTTACCGGTTGACCATCCAATATATTGCTCCATCGGAGTACCCCAGCCAGGATTAGTTGCATTTACAATGAAAACGTCAGATGCTGCCATTTCCATCTTATCCATTTGAACAACGAATGAGCCTTCGGCTTCAAGTTCGCCGCCCTTTTCAAGCCAACGATTGCATGGATTCAGTATTTTAAAATCTGGCCTATCGGGAAATTTCCGACTCCAGAAATCAATATACTTTATTACTTCGTCTCTCCAGCCCATAGCTTGATCTTTTCCGAGATACATGGGACCCGATAAATACAGCGTGATTGTCTTCATGCTTTCTTATTTCTCCTAAAAATTCTCATTTCCCTTATTTCGCCTATAAGTCTAGTATACCACGGTTTGTCGGTATAGAGCGCAGGGTCATCGAACTTATGAGATTTCTCAACTGTCCCATAGTAATTAGCAAACAATGTGATGTCGACATTTGATTCTGGTGGAAGTGGACAATCACGGAGGTTTCTATACGCCCATACGGTTTTTTCCTTGCTACTTTTTATCATGCTAAATCTCCTTAGTGGGTGCTATCCTTTATTTCTAAATCATCGATTGTATTGCCTTCTGCCAAGAACGCCATCAGCCACTTCTGATTGGGCTCACCAATTTTATAGGTGTCGCTATCTGTCATAATGATTTTCTTATCAAAATCAAACCACAACAGCGGAGCAAATTTTATAAATTTTCCGTTTACGAACCCTCTGATAACGGGCATAACAGGTATGAATTCATCTTCAACTCGCACCTGTCCCACAAGCCAATTATCTAAAGTCTTAGGCTCCGTCATCAAGCTTCCTTTGTTTATCCTTTAATTTTTCTAAATCTTTCTCAATGTTACGCTTGACGTCTTCCAGTTGTGCTCTTTCAGTTGCACTTATTTTTTCTTTGAGACGAAGATTAATTTTAAGAAGGAGATCTTGTTTGTTACTAATTGAACGATCCAATTGCTCAGACTGAAATGCCTTTCCGAGCATCGCAAGGTCGGTCTTGACTTTCGATATCTCTTTTGACACCACAACTTCCTTTGCATACCTCGCATCAGCTTTTGCTCCATAGTTCCATATCATTCCCGTTAAAACCAGAACGCTTATAATTGTGGCTACAATCTTCTGAGTTCTAGTTAGCCACGGCTCTTTTGGCGGCAGCTTTACACTTTTTCTTGGCATTCTTTTCACCCTTTGCTTCGTTATAGAGAACCTGCAATTCAAATATTAGGCGCTGGCGAATCAAGTCATATCCGCCGTCATCAAAATTCTTTGAATCACATTTCTCAGGAAATATTTCAGCATAGAGGGCAACAGCGTTCTCGACAAACTTCGAATAGAGATCATGTGCATGTCTGATAAACAGTCTATCAGTCTGTCGCTGTGTAAGATTCTTCATCTGTTGCCCTCCACCTGATAAATTAACTGGTTCTATACTTAAAATGACGGTCCACAGAGTAATGCTTTTGCTCGAGATTCAATACCATTAGGGATAACACTCCAGTCGGTTGACATCGTCGCATCTGCCCAAAGAACTTTTACCGTTTGTTCGTCGTCGGTAGTGTCAACACCAACAATAGCAATCTTACCGGTCTTTAGGCGAGCACCTTCGCAATCAACAGTTATGACCGATAAAACATACAGCGGAATCTGCGAGGAAGTGACCAAAGTACGAGCTTTACTAAAAAGATCACTCCTGTTGCTCAATCGCAAAATACCCGTATAGGTTGTCAGATTTCCATCGTTATGACGAATGGTTGTCTTGTCGATAAAAGATTCATTTCCATCAGAGTTTGTGCCTTGAGCATGATAGCGCTGAGGGTTGTCGTCGAGGACGTCAGCATAAACCGATCCAACAGCTACAAACATTAAGGCAAAAAACAGAGCGGCAATTAATTTCTTCATTTTCATCTCCTTACTTGTTTGGTGTGACTGTCAAGCCACCCTTTTGAGGCTTATGATTCTTGTTTGGCTGGGATGTGTTACCATCGAACGTCATTCCACAAATAGCTTTCATGTCTTCTTTACTGCCAGATGCAATCGCTTTATCGCATGCATCATATTTTGCCACAAGAGCAGAAAGTTTCTCGATCATCTTAGCTTTTCTAGCTGCAAAATCAGCCTGACGTGCATTATAGTCCTTTTGCTTTGCGGCCCACTTCGTAGTATTTTCAGTGTTATTTCTACCGATCTCATCAATCTTCGTTGCCATCGTCCTAAGATGTTCTGCCTTGCTGTCATACGCACTTACTTTCGATCGAAGAGAGCTCTGCGCAGAATTACATGCTTCATATTGAGCACGCTCACCACGTTCCTCATAAAAGGTCCTACCAGCACAATTCGATTTATAACTGGCGCCCTCTTGTATAATAATGCTGTATTCAGAATCTAATGCGCTTTTTTCTGCCTTCCAGTCTCTAACCATTTTCTTATGAGCATCAACGACCCAAATAATATTATCTTTTTCAGCCTTAAGTGCGGCAAATTCAGTGTCGAGTTGCTTTCCTTCTGGAATCATAGCCTCAGCCTCTCGTGTAGCAGCATCAAGATCGGCTGTGACAGGGTTTGTGGGGGCTGCAAAAATAGACGAAGTCATTGCAAAAAACAGAACAAGCGTTATAAACAATCTTTTCATTTTGTCACCTGCACTCTCTTTGGACATACGAAGTCCGAAATTGTAAAAGCTGTTGAACCAGGATAAACAGGTTGCCATTCATCCTTTGGATTGTACCAATGATCAAGTTGAATACCGTCTTGACGCCAAGTTGTAAACTCTAAAGCCTTATGCCATCGCCTGCCGCTGTGACCTGCACAATCCATTGTTGAATTAACAATAGCATATTCTCCACCCTCCCTGACAGGAGGGAGCTTTATATTATAAAGCGCCGTTCCATTAGAGCGTTTGATCGAATCGGTGTCCAACATTATTGGATCGCCTTTTCTATCATAGCCCACTTGTATCCAGGTTTCTGCGAATACTGTCGAGGCGCATAACAGTAAGACAAATGTTCCCCAACCAATTAATTTTCTCATCCTATCTCCTTTTCTTTATGACAGGCTTGGCATCGCGGCAACGCCACGCTTGAAGTCTTGCAATCGCTTTATAGTGCTGCTCTTCTCTTTCAATCGGATGATCAATCATCCCGGCATCGAGAAGGTCATTAACAAGCTTCTCCAGCTTGTCATACTTTAACTTCAGATTTTGATATTCACGGAAATAATAAGTGCGATCACAGCTACACTCGTCCTCACTCCCATGACCAAATGACATATTATTTCTTCTTCTCAATAGTATATTCTACCACGGTTTCGTGGCCAACATACGGATCATCAAGACGACTATTATCTTTGACAATGCTCGTCTTCGTTGTCTGAACAAGTTTATATTCACGAAGTTCCTTTACGAGCTCAACAATATCATATCGACTCAGTGCCATTGCTTTCTCCTTACTTAAGATTCATGTTGCCTACGATAGGGACGCCCATCGGGCCAACAGGAATGTAGATTGTTGAATGATTAGGTGATCCAACCATAGCCTTCTGAGCTTCAATTGCTTCGTGCTGGAGGTATTGATTAGTCAACTTAGCCTGGATGATTTCCATAGCCTTGGCAATACCTTCTGCCTCAACAATGCGCTTTTCCTTCTTCTTCTTTTCAATCTCAATTTCTGTGTTGTATCGTTCGAGGTCCTGAGTTGTCTTCATTTTAAGGGCAACAGCCTCGGCCACCTGGGAGGGATATTGAATGTTACCTACAACAACCGACATAATCTGGAAGGGCGAACCTTCAGCATACTTGATTACCCGAACCTGGATGTTATGGCTAATTTCGTCGATCTTATCCTTAATCGTCAAACCATCATACTTCTGGATTTCAGACCGAGCAAATGTACGGACGTTTTCCTTCAAAAAATCCGAGTATGCTGCATGCAAAAGAGGCGTGTCACCCTTATGATCATTAATCGTAGAATACTTTTCAAAGAACTCTCGAGCCTGAGCCTTATTCAGCCTCCACACAACGTGCACCTGAAATGCTACCTGCATATTATCCTTTGAAAGAACCGCGGTATCACCCACAAATGGTTCTGCAATAGAATATGGTGTAATTGAAACGTTACGAACGTGCAGGAGCCACCCTCTACCAGGTGACGTAGGTCCATCCTGGAGTCCTACGAAGGTCGTCTGCCCGAAAATAGCACCACGGGTCAGATAACCAACATAGCCTGCATCAGTCTTTGGGTTGCTGGTTCCAATAAGCCACACAAGGAAAACTACTGCGAAGATTGTTCCAAACACTGCAGCCACAAAACCTGTGGGAAACTTGCTTCCTTCATTAGACATGCTTGATCTCCTTTTTCTTGAAATATGCTTTCAAGTTATTTATTCCTTCACGTACAAACCCTTTCAATGAAAACGAACGGGCTTTGATTGTTGATGATCGACTTGTTTCAAATTTTTCGATTCTATTTTCATACGAATCCATGCTGCCAATAGATGTCGGACCCAAATATGATTTCACACCGCTGGGCCTTGTTGTACCTGAAAATCCTGGCGTATGATATACTGCACGATACACACCTCTTGCATCTTTCATCAATTCGCCATCACGTTTTGCAGCTTCAAGACGTGCTTGAACTTCTGTAGCTGTATAGACGTGACCATTAGTAGGCTGTTCTATCATTTAAGTCTCTCATTTGCAGGTGACTCAACACGAATCTTTGTGGGTTGATCTTCAAAATACGTCGCGATACGGGGAATCAGAATTGCAGAAAGAATGCCGATGATAGCAATAACAATCATCAGTTCAAGTAACGTGAAGCCCTTGTTTTTCATATTCCCCTCGCATATATGAGATTCATAATCATTGACATCAAACAAGCTGATGATGTCATAGCTGCGAAGTTGAGCACTGTACCATAATATGCAAAAATCGCCCACACGAGCCCGCACATTACTATATTCGCAGCAAAACAGAATATGTTAAGAAAGAAATATTTTTTCCAGTTCATGCTTGACTCCTTAATTCAGCCGATTGGGTGGTGGCTTGGTGTAATCATCTTCATTCATCTTATCAATCATGTCTTGCAGGTAACCACGATAATTGAAATCACTGCTTTCTCTAATGGCTTTGTCGATTTTTCCCCACACTTTAGAGATAGGGCCATCAGGTTTCACATGACAGTCCCTCAACGAGGTTTCGTCTGCCTCAGTATCAATCATCAACCGGCAGAATTCTAGAAGGTCAATATATTTCATTTAAAAACAACCTTTCCATTCATGACACCCCAGTTTGAATACTCGCGGAATTCTTTGGAGCCGTTGGGAAGCTCTACAAGAATCCACATGTCAGCATTCTTCCATGTGACGTTGACAACCTTTTCACCTGCGGCTAATGTGATGGTCTGAGTTCCACCAAATGCTTTAGCCCTTTCATTAGAAGTACACCCTGACAAAAGTGCTAAAACGATGAGCACAACCACACCACCGATGAAAAGAACAGACGGCCAGATTTTTCCCTTATAGTTCATATTATTTCTCCCGAGGCGCCATGATGTTACCGCTGTCCATGGCTTCCTCACTCAAGTATACTCCAACCCTCTTCTTTGCATTGTCCTCAATCACCTTCTGCCAGCCCACAGCATGCTTCTTCTTCGCTTTCTTCGTCCAATGCGTCGGTGGTTCAGGATCCAACGCGTCAGCAACTGCGCAGCCCAACTCATTGAGGTGGTCTTTGCACAGCACGACAGACATTCCCTGGAACATATTCCAGGTAAAGTTGACTTTGAAGAGGGTCTTTTTCGGACAGCGATAGGCATTGCAATCATACTGACGCTTTGTGGTCTTTTCGATCGTTACAAGGCTCATCCGAATCTCTCCTGGGCATCGTGCCGGTTGTCGAACAGTTTACAACCCCAATAAGTCAAACGAAGAGGATCATAAAGCTTTTTGAAACCTTCATCATACGTTGCATACTTATCACATGCAGCCTTGAAGGTCTCTCCGCAGGCTTGTCCTACAAGAGTCGCCCCGCCAGACTCACCGGTGGCGGCATAACCTTCTGCCCATATATCGTAGACTTTCATTTGACGCCCCTTTTGATTTATAAGTCTATTATATCATTATACCACAGGATTGTACAACTATTTCTTCGTCACACACCATATTCAATGCGATCACGGTGAATACGCTCTTCCTTGATCCTATTCTTCAGCCTGACATTTTCACGATAGATGTCGTAGACAAAGTCTCCCAGGTCATAGTTGCCATTTTTCTTCTTGACACGCCTGTCGTACTCTTTCCACATACGCATATGATGATTAGTTCCGCTCATTTCATGTCATCCTTATATTCGTTCTCCATGAGTGCACCGTTGAGGAGCTTGCAGATGTAATCTGCATAGCGGCGCTTGGTTGCTAGATTTTTGAAGTCACCGTATACGATTAGAGAAGCATCATGTGTAAAGTCGTCTGAATTCAGACGGACATCATTCTCTGGCCCACACATGCCGCTCTTGAATTTTGTCACTTTTACTCTAAAGGGTCCCTTGTCCATTATTTCCACTCCCCATCTGAACAGTAATGTCCGTCTCTTTCATGTGAAAGTGTTCCACATGTTTCACATCTTTGCTCGACACTCTTGACTGCCGGTTTTCCAAAGAAAACATGATGTAGATGAAGTTGGTGGAATTCATTCAGGTCTACTCCCAGGTATTCCGACTCTGCTACACCAGGCCAGATACCTGTCCAGCGCGCGAACGATCTATCATGATCTCGACATTTAAATTTACTACAGGAGAGCCTCTGTCCTCCGCACACGGAACACCTCTCCACATCGCAGCCCACTTGATGAGGCTTCCCAGGGGAAACACCGCAGTCGGGGCAATCCTTCAACGGTTCAAATCTCTTTTTAGGTTTAGAGTCTCTCTCATATGCATCACTTGTAAACTGTGGATAGTTGATTCTATCCCGAATAGAGTCTCTACTCATCGGATTTCATGTCCCATAGTGGCTACATATTCATCTTCCTCATTAAGCTCAAGTGTCTCATTAAGAAGCGTGATGAGCCCTGTCACAAGACCTTCAAATTCTCTCCGGTTCTGGTGATACAGAGTGGCATACTCATTGACTGGGGGTTTCCACTCTTCCCCTCCAAGGTCCTGGAAGCCTGAGCGCTTTAGTGCTCTCACGGCTCTATCGCGTTCAAGTAAAATCTTTATCATGGAGACTCTCCAGACGGTCTCCTTGTAGGTTTCGGTGGATACGCGCTTCAACCGTGGGTCATTCAAATCATCAATGAAAATCATTAGTATCTCCTTCTTCTTTAGAAATTTTCTTTGAGCGGCACTTCATATCGCCCTGCACAGGACTCATATACAAGCATCTTCCCATTGATACAGGATATCAGCTCTATGTAGGGTGTCATCTTTATCTTGTTACGCTTATAGACGTATGAGCCAGGAAGCGCGTACTTGTAGCCCTTGGAGTGAGCATAGTCGGCGTATTGTGCAAAGACGTTCTTCATTTGAGGCTCTCCTCATACTGCCTGTTCATTTCCTCTTCCGCCAGCCTTTCAAGGTCTCGGAGTCTCTTCTCTTCATTGAGCCGTATCTGGAAGCACTCTGCACATCTACCCCAGTCTGGGTCACCTTCAGGCCATATTTTCTTTCCACAATCGGGACAGATAGCCTCTGTCCAGCCAGGCTGGAGCCACCACATTACTTTGATCCCCAATCGTTCTTATCGAAGAACCGAGAAACTGTGATGAGGAGACTAGTAGCTGCCACAGCCTTCTTTGTTTCAGGATCTTTCCGATCTTTCCATGTAAGAAGCACTGGAGCCACTGCAGCAACCAACATGACTAGCAATATGAGAATCTCTCCGCCTTCCATAACTTAGCCCCTCCAATACATATTAGTCTTCCGTAGCCAGGGAGGCAATGAGAATGCTCACACCAATCTGGACCCATGTGTAAGACTCTCCGAACTCCAGCTTTAAGCATGTGAAAAGCACTATGTAAGCGAGCGAATACCGTGCCAATGATTTGAGTTTATCATACCATGAAGTCTTTTCCATGTTTCACTCCTTGAATTTATTGAATTTCTCGTCCAGAGAGCCTTTTTTATAGGGTTCCCTTGTTTCATCACACGGTTCATAATAAGTTTCACTATCAGCTATGAAGTGATGTTCAGCAGCCAGAATTCTGTCCTCTTCAAGTAGTGCCACATAGACCTTCTTGAGGAAGACTCTAGCCCATACATTGTACGACATGCAGTCTTCAATGCAATTGGGAGTCCATGAGCCTCGGCAGCCATGACAGGGAAGAGACTTCAATGTTTTACCTCGTGATTCAGCGTTTTATGAAGGCTATTGGAAGTCGAACTGCAGAGTCTGGAGATTCTATAGCAGGTCTAGCTAGCTGCTGAGAGATAATTGTTTATGCGTGTGAACGATGGGGCCCATGACCCGCGCCAGCGCCAGGTACCATATATGGGGCCCCAATATTGGCGATCCTCGCCTTATTCCCAAGCCCCGCTTTACGCCCACAGTGGCAGTCACCCATCGCAGCACACACTCATCTCGAGCTGCAATCAAGAGCCTCTTGGATGACTCAGTAGCACATTGCAAGCAGCTGTCATCCACATGCCCATCTGTAGAGCAGTATGACAGAGCTCACTGTGATGCATGCACTTAAGAAGAAGCCCGCCACAACTGTTATACCCCACCTGTTGAGTGTTGATATGTTGTATTTTACTGTCGGGAGTGCACAACACATGTCACGGAGAGTGGGTGTCATGCTATGTTCCTCCCATATGAGTTGACCTTCTTGATGCGGCGGATGAAGTCCTCATATGCCACCTCATATGCATCTACCTTGCCGAGGAAGTATGAGTCATCCGGGTGCTCTATTGCACGCAGCTTGTTCTTGCTGATCAGGTCGAGCAATATGTTGCCGTATGCCTTGAGCTCGTCCAGGAGCATCATCTGTGTGTTGACCCTGTCCATTACTCTACCACCTCATATCCGTACACAGTGTCCAGGTTGACTGCATCAATGCGGTCGCCTGCAAATGACTCAACCAAGAGGTAGTTGCCTGCAGCCGCCAGGTCAATGCCCTTCACATCCTTAGGGCCGTGTCCATACCTGTTGACGAATGGAGCAGGTGCACCTTGCTTGAAATAGATGAGCAGCTTCATAGAGCCCATGCCTCCTTGACTGTGATCTTGCCGAGTGAGTTGCCGAGGATGTCCTGCACATCCACAAGGTCGTTGACATCATTCGGGAGAGCCAAGTACACCAGCTTCTCCTTTGTGACCGTGCCACTCAACTGCTTGCCATGCCGCTTGATCAGCTTGTTGACCTGCGCCTTGCTGAGGGTGACAATCATTATTTCTTCCCCTTCTTGTGACAAGTGTCACAAACCGTCTCCGTCACTTCAGAGCGGCCGCCTGCCTGCACCGTCTGGATGAACATGTCGGTCATGTGACCCTTGAACTGTTTGCACACGGTACACAGAACCTTCTCACCCTGAGCCAAGAGCATGTGATGCTCAATCCTGATGGGCATGCCGCCCTCCTTGATTTGATAAGACTATTGTATCACAATCAGGAGTGATTGTACACGACTATTTACAACACTTCCCGGAGTCGTGCAGGGGACAGGCAGTTCATGTGCCGTTGTGACCCATCATTGTCAATGTACATGACTTTAGTGCTGACCTTCCGGTTGCACTTGAAACAGTTAGTGTAGTAATCATGCCGGTATTGTGTCTCATACACCGGTTGATCCAGCCCAACTGTCTCATCCTTGATGAGCTTGTATTTTGTCCGTTCCATTACCGCCTCCCGGCTTTGTCTTGTCCCCACTTGGGTGAGTTGTCCTTCCGTTTGTCTCTCCAGACCGCAATGCAGCCTGCTATGAACAGGATCCACAGGGCGGCCACGAACACCATCGGTCCATCAATCATGCTGCATCTCCTTGTCCTTGAGCACGACAGTCCTGCCGTTCATGTAAGGCCCACCATCGACCTTGACAATGTAGACATCGTCATGCACCCAGCGGGTGATGGTGCCCTTAGCGCCCTTGATCAAGAGATGCTCCGCAATGACACGGATCCTGTCACCGTCGATGTAGCTCATTTCATGCCTCCTTCATTTGCACTACCATACGGTCGTCCTTCCCTGTAGCCGCGGAGGTAGTCGTCCTCAAGCCGAGTCGAGAGAGCCTTCTCAAACTCCTTGAAGGTGAGGTTACTTGCACCCTTTTGAGTCGTGTACTCATACAGCCGAGCAATGAATTGGCTGTTGCTCAAGCCGTTGAACCGATGAAGATTAGTCATTTGCAACCTCCACCCAGCGATAGGTGATGTAGAACTTGGTGAAATGAGACCAGTGATTCTCGATCCACCTGATGTCAGCGATGATCCACATTGTACTTCTCCTCTAACTGTCTGGCGTGGAACTGTGCTTCCCTCTTGAGGCACCCAGTGCACACCGGGCGGCCGGTTCTGCTATCGAAGACCGCCCAGGAGTACTTGTCATCGCCCATGTACTTGCGGATGGTGAAGAGCTTAGCCAATGTTCTCCACCTCATAGCTGCCGCACTTGGGGCAGCGGTTGTAGCGGTGGTTGCCGAACTGTGCATGACACTCCATGCACACCCAGTTGTCAAACTCCGCCAAGAGCATGCCGAAGAACTTGAACATGTGCACCTCCTCCATTTGATGAGTACATTATACCCAATGGAGCACGGATTGTACACCGATCAGTGCGGCCATTGACGCCATCATGCCGGAGTGGTGTACGTGGCCGCCGCGCGAGACGCGCCATACAACAAGGGGAGGGCTGTGGAAGCCCCTCCCCGTTGAGTTGTTAGGCTACGAGCTTCACCATCGCAGTGAGCTCATCGAAGGTCGCCTGGGTCTTGTTGCCGACCGTCCCAAACCACTGGGAGCCCAGGAGCCGCTCTTCAGCGGAACCAGCCTTCTTGGAGCCCTTGATCACCGTGTAGTGATCCAGGTACTCGG
>Ga0102851_10000643_pt1 | contig 18293 bp, 13 predicted proteins | sample Mud3Dept3metaG_FD_79558 | JGI IMG/M metagenome (GOLD analysis project Ga0102851, IMG submission 79558) | Freshwater wetland microbial communities from Ohio, USA, analyzing the effect of biotic and abiotic controls - Mud 3 Core 4 Depth 3... | ecosystem: Environmental > Aquatic > Freshwater >... | reverse complement strand
TGATCGAGATCGCGGTAAACCTTCGCCGAATCGCCCGGTTACCTTGACAGCCGACGCCCCCGGGCGCCAGATCCTACGGATGACCGCGTCGACGATGATCCGACGCACCCGCGTCGAGGTCGACCTCGCAGCGATCGTCGGCAACGCACGGACGGTCCGCGCGCTCGCCGGCACCGAGATCTACGCGGTGGTCAAAGCCGACGCGTATGGCCACGGCGCCGTCGCGGTCGCGCAGGCGCTGACCCGGGCGAAGGCTGCTTCGGGATTCGCGGTCAGCCTCGTCGAGGAAGGCGTCACCCTGCGGGAGGCGGGCATCACCGCCCCGATCCTCGTGATGGGCCCGAGCCAGCACGGAGGCGAGGACGAGATGGTGATGGCGAGCCTGACGCCCGTGATCGGGAGCGAGGAAGACCTCGCGGCGATCGCCGCGGTCGGGAACCTTCGCCAGCGCGGGATCGAGGCGCACCTCAAGATCGACACCGGCATGGGCCGCCTCGGGGTCCCCGTCGAGCGCGCCGGCGAGCTCGTGATCGCGGCGCGCAACAACGGGATCCAGATCGTCGGCCTGATGACGCACTTTGCGTGCGCCGACACCGACGCGCCCGAGGATCCGGCGTCGATGACCCGCGACCAGCTCCGCCGGTTCGCCGTAGCGGACGCGGCGGTCACGAAGGCCGGCGCACCGATCCGGATCCGCCACGCCGCGAACAGCTCGGGCGGGTTGCTGTTTCCGGAGGCACGGTTCGATCTCGTGCGGACCGGCATCGCGCTCTATGGCAACGGCCGCTGGCCCGATGGGGCCGCGCGGTTGCAGGCGATGCGGCTCGTCACCGAGGTCACGCAGCTGCGCTCGATCACGATCGGCACCTCGGTCGGCTACGGCGCCACGTGGCGCGCCGAGCGCCCGAGTCGGCTCGCGGTGTTGCCCGTCGGCTACGCGGACGGCCTGCCGCGCCGCGCGAGTGGACACGCGCAGGTCGCGATCCGCGGCAAGCGCGTCCCGCTCGTCGGTCGGATCAGCATGGACATCGCCGTCGCCGACGTCACCGATCTGCCCGACGTCGTCGTCGGCGATCCGGCGGTGCTGCTCGGGCGCGCGAGCGGAGGCGTGTCGATCACGGCGGCCGACTACGCCGACTGGAGCGGCCTCTCGGAGTACGAGGTCACCTGCGGCATGAGCAAGCGCGTCCCGCGCACGTATGTGGGAGACGCACCGTGAACCCCGACGACGAGCCGACCGCGATCCATCCGGGTTCCGGACCGCCGGCCGGTGCGCCCGCGGCGCCGGCCCCCCCGCCGGGTGGTGACCCGTCGGGTGACGGATCGAGCGCCGCTCCGGCCGCGCCGCGCACGGGCTTCGGCACGGCGGTCCTGACCGGAGTCAAGGACGTCGGCACGCCGGTGGTCCGGTTCCTCGACATGGTCGGCGGCCACCTGATCCTGATGTCCCGCGCGCTCGCGTGGCTCCCGCGGCGGCCGTTCCGCGCCAAGAACTACCTCGAGGCGGCCGAGTACATCGGCTTTGGCAGCCTCCCGATCGTGCTGCTCGTCGGCGCGTTCACCGGGATGGTGCTGTCGCTGCAGTCGGTGTTCGCGTTCCGCCAGCTCGGGTTCGAGTCGTTCTCGGGCGCGGCGACGGGCAAGGCGCTATCACTCGAGCTGGCGCCGGTCATGACCGCGCTGATGCTCGCGGGGCGCGCGGGCGCCGGCATCGCGACCGAGCTCGGCACGATGCGGATCTCCGAGCAGATCGACGCGCTCGAATCGATGGCCGTCAATCCGGTGCAGTACCTCGTGCTGCCGCGGCTGATCGCCGCGATGATCGTCACGCCGATCCTGACGCTGTTGTTCTTCTGCATCGGGATGGGCGGCGCGTACTTCGTCGCGGTGATCATCGAGGGCGTGCACCCGGGGCAATGGATCGCGAAGCTGCGCGACATCGTCGCGCCGATCGACGTGGTCCAGGGCCTGATCAAGAGCGTGATCTTCGGCACCCTGGTCGCGCTGGTCGGCTGCTACCAGGGCTTCCATGCGAGCGGCGGTGGCCGGGGCGTCGGCATCGGTACGACGCGCGCCGTCGTGATGGGCTCGGTCTCGACGCTGGTCCTCGACTACTTCCTGAGCGACATCCTGTTCTCGATCTTCCGCTCGGGGGGCACGTAGTCGTGGCGACCCGGTATAAGGTCACGCTGGTGGTGAGTGCTCGCGAGATGCGGATGACGGGGGGCGCGCGTTGAAGGCCGTCTCCGCGGGCGTGCGCGTCGCGATCTTGTTCCTGCTGCTCTTCATCGGTGGGTACCTGGTGTGGAAGAACCTCGGCCAGGATCCGGCGGGCAAGGACAACTACCACCTGTCGGCGAAGTTCCGCGATGCCGCGGGCCTGCCGGTCGGCAGCAAGGTCGTGGTCGCGGGCATCGGCAAGGGTGAGGTCACCCACCTCGAGGTCGACGGCCGCTACGCGCGCGTCACGTTCAAGATCAGCGGGAAGATCAAGATCTTCTCGAGCGGCGTCGTGATCAAGAAGGCGACCTCGCTGCTCGGCGACAACTACCTCGAGATCGATCCGGGCGACGCGGAGCGCCAGAACCCCGACGGCACGAAGTCGACGTTCACGCTGCTGGGCCCGACGTGTCCGACGTATCACGACAAGGACCGCGTGAAGTCCGAGCCGTGCCGGGTGGTCCCGACCGTCATCGAGGCGACGACACCCGATCAGCTGATGCACCGCATCGAGCAGACGCTGCCGAACGTCGACCGCGTGCTCGAGAGCGTGCGCGATCTGTCCGAGGACGTGCGCCGGGTCGTCAACGGGCCGCTGCAGTCGGTCGCGACGCGCGTCGACGGCCTCGTCCAGCGCGAGGCGGGTACGGTCGCCGACATCATCGAGCGCGCCGATCGTTCGATGCAGAAGATCGAGCAGATCACGAACGACCTACGCAACATCACCCAGGGCGCGGACCCCCAGATCGCGCGGATCCTCGAGAACCTCGATGGTGCGTCGAAGGAGGCGAAGGACCTCGTCGCCTCCGCGAAGACCGAGCTCCAGCAGACCGGAGACGCGCTGCGTGGCAAGCTCGACAAGCTCGACGGCGTGATCGGTCACACCGAATCGATCACGGCGAAGATCGACGACGACAAGGGCACGCTCGGCCGGCTCGTCAACGATCCGGCGATCGCCGACAACGTCGAGGCGATCACGGAGGACGCCAAGGGCTTCCTCGGCACGCTGTTCGGCCTCAAGGCGTATGTCGGGCTACGCAGCGAGTACAACGTGTTCGCCGGGCTCGCACGCCACTACGTCTCGGTCGAGCTCCATACGCGGCCGGACAAGTACTACTTGATCGAGCTCGAGAAGGGCCCGCGCGGCGGCTACCCCGACGTCACGCTGACGTTCGATCCGACGGTCGATCCGAACTACTGGGTGCGACGCAGCGTGATCGAGGACTCGATCCGGTTCACGTTCCAGTTCGCGAAGCGGTTCGGGTGGCTGACCTTGCGGTACGGCCTCAAGGAGTCGACCGGTGGCATCGGTGTCGACATGGACTTCCGGTGGTGGGGCCAGCGCCTCAAGTTCCAGGCCGACGCGTTCGACGCCACGTTCGATCGGTACCCGCGCGTCAAGCTCGCCCTCGCGTACGAGGCGTTCCGCCACCTCTACATCCTCGGCGGTGTCGACGAGCTACTCAACCCGCAGAACGAGCTGACGATCGTCACCGGCGGCTCGGATGTCCCGATCCAGTTCGAGACGTTCACGTACGGTCGCGACGTGTTCCTCGGCGCGATGCTGCGGTTCAATGACGAGGATCTCGCGGCGTTGCTCACCGTCGGCGGATCGGCGCTCGCCGGCGTCGCGAAGTAGGTCGATCTACCTATTTGTCGTTCGTGATCCGGACGCGGGCGATCAGCTCGCGCAGCTCGAGGTCATCGACCGCCGCGACCTCCGACACGATCTGCTCGCGGTGCGCGCCGGTCGCGGGGATCGGGGCGGGCCGCACGACCTCGGGACGCGCACGCGCGGCGGCCGGCGGCTCGCGGCGGCTGCGCCCTGCGAGCTTGAACCGGATCTCGTCGAACAGGCGCGGCTGCCCGAGTCGCTCGGTCAGGCCCTTGAGCAGCTGCGGCTTCAACATGTTCAGCTCGTGGAGCCACGCGCTGGTCGCGACCTCGACCCACAGCACGCGATCGTTGACGCCGTCGGGCCGGGTCCGCTGCGCGATCTTCGTGCCGACGAGCTCGGCCCACTCGGTGAGCACGCGCTGGGCACGGATCTCGTCGCTGATCCCGTGGAAGCGCAGCGCCGACGCGATCGCGCGCGCCGCCGTGGTCGGCTCGAGCGCGCGGAACGGCCCACGGCGGGTCGGCGCGGGCTTGCGGTTCACGACGCTCGCAGGCGGCGGATCAGCTCACGCAGACGGCGATCTCCGTCCCCGTCGCGGCTGACGAAGCGCAGGCCGGTGCTGCCGGAGGGCACGTGATACGAAACGCGCCCGGCGATCTCGATCGCGCCGGCGGCGCCGGGCGGCACGACCTCGAGCGTGAGCTCGGTGTCGATCGGCAGCGGCTCCAGGGTGGTCAGGAGCGCGCCACCCACCCCGATCTCGGAGATCTCCGAGTCGATGTAGTTCGAGCTGTTGGTCACGCGATACCGCACGGGGACGGAGACGGGCAGGCGGTGGTGCCGCCGGCGCGGGACGTCCGTGCGCTTGCCGGAGAACACGTCGTGCAGGAACGTCAGCTTGGTCTGTTCGTCGGTCGCGAGCTCGATCGTCGCGCCGGCACGCACGCGCATCCGCGGGAGGGCGGGACGCCAGGTCTGGACCGCGCCCCGGACGAGGACCTTGTTCGGCAGGAGCGCCGACGACACCTCGACGATCACCTGCTGGCCGGCCTCGAGCTCGTCGGTCGTCGGCACGAACACAGGTTCGCTCACCGAGTCGCTCGGTGCGAGGTCCCGCCATTCGTCGGCGGAGCGGATACGGAGCTTGAGGATCACCATCGGCCGCTCGGGCACGGTAGCAGACGCCCGAGAGCACAGCTACCAGGGATCCGGAATGAGCGTGACCTCATGTCCCGCCCGGTCCGCGCTCAACCCCGACCGAAGCGCAGCGCCCACACCTTGAGCAGCGCCTCCGCGACGATCGCGCGCGACATCTTCGACTGGCCGACGCGCCGGTCGACGAACGTGATCGGCGTCTCGACGATCCGCAGGCCCTTCTTGACGGCGCGGTACTTCATCTCGATCTGGAAGCTGTAGCCGTTCGACGTGATCGTCGCGAGATCGATCGCCTCGAGCGCCCCGCGGCGCCAGCACACGAAGCCCGCGGTCACGTCGCGCACGTCGACGCCGAGGATCGTCCGCGCGTACAGGCTGCCACCGCGCGAGATCACCTTGCGGCCGAGGCCCCAGTTCTCGGTGCCGCCCCCTGGGACGTAGCGGGACCCCACCACGACGTCGGCGCCGTCCTCGGCCAGCGCGAGCATGCCGCGCAGGTACTTCGGGTCGTGGCTCCCGTCGGCGTCCATCTCGAACAGGTACTGGTAGCCGCGCGCGAGGCCCCAGCCGAAGCCCTCGACGTAGGCGGTCCCGAGCCCGAGCTTCCCGGCGCGGTGCATCACGTGGATCCGCGGCTCCGCGGCGGCGAGCTCGTCGAGCACGGCGCCGGTTCCGTCGGGGGAGTTATCGTCGACGAACAGCAGCTCCGTGCCGGGCAGCGCCGCCAGGAAGTCCCGCGCGATCCCGCGCACGTTGTCGACCTCGTTGTAGGTCGGGATCACGATCAGCGACTGCGGCATCGAGCGCCGACCATAGCGATCCGACGCTCGCGCCGCAACGCGCTATGCTGTCGACGTGTCCGGACGGGCAATGTCCTCGACGGGGTGCACGGCTTGGTGAAGCCGAGGCGAGCCTGGGTCTACGTGCTCTCGGTCGCGGCGCTCCTGGTCCCCGCGGCCGGCATCGCGTACCTCGGCGCCGTGTCGTACCGCGACGAGCGCGGCGCGATCGCGGCGCAGGACGAACGCCAGCGCCAGGCGGCGGTCGCGATCGCCGGGCGGATCGGCCACGCGATCGAGGCATCCCTCGACGCGGTCGAGCGCCAGACGTCGATCGAGACCGGGCACGCGGCGGTCGATGCGCCGCTCGCGCGCTACTGGTTCTGGATCGACGCGGACCTGAAGCTCCGCGTGCCGCGCGCGGCCCCCGCAGCGATCGAGGTCGACGGGGCGCTCGATCGGGGGGCGCCGTGCGCGGCGGGGAGCCGACTCGAGGACTGCGTGCGCGAGCTCTCGACGCGGCAATCGCGCGTCGCGCGCCTGCACCAGGCGCAGCAGGCCGAGGCGTGCCGGGGCGACGGCTGCGCGGCAGCCTGGGCCGAGGCGCGCCGGCAGTACACCGTGCTCGCGGCGTTCGACGACACCGGCCCGGTCGCGCAGCTCGGCCTCGCGCGCGTGCTCCAGCGGCTGAAGGATCCCAAGGCCGCTCAGGCGCTCGCGGACCTCGAGCAGCGGTTCGCCGATCGCACGTTCGAGGGTGTCCCCGTGCGCCTCGTGGTCGCGCTGCTCCGCGCCGAGTCCGCCGATGCGCTGCTCGCGCTCGCCGACGGCGTGCTCGGCCAGCGCTACCCGCTCGACCCGGTGACGCGGCTCGGCGTCCTCATGCGGATCCGCGCGCGGATCGTCGAGCCCTTGACGCCAGCGCACGAGGCCCGCCGCGTCGAGCTCGACGAGCAGATGGGCACGATCCGCAGCGAGGCCCGGACCGCCGCCGGCCTCGCCGATGACGTCGCCGACATGGCGCGCACCGCGACCGTCGAGTGGCGGGGGCGCGCCGCCGCGCGCGAGCCCGCGCGGACGCTGATCTACCGCCGGCGCGCGGACGGCGGCGTGATCGGCATCGCCGTCGATGCGCCGATGCTGGAGGCCGCGGCCGGGGGAGAGCCAGGGGACGGCATCGCGCGGCACGCCCGCCCGCTCGTGCTCCCCGCGGGCGCGTCGCCCGGCCCGGAGCTCCGCCAGATCGTCCAGGTCCGGCTCGGTGAGGCCCTGTCGCACCTCGCGCTCGCGATCGTCAATCCGGTCACGGATCCCGATCCGCGCGACGCCGTGATCCGCGAGCGCTCGCGGCGCCACGTGATGTACACGTCCGCGCTCGCCGTCGCGCTCGCGCTCGGCTTGCTCCTGCTCGTCCGCGGCGCCGCCCGCGCGCGCGAGCTCGCGCAGCTCAAGAGCGACTTCGTGTCGACCGTCTCGCACGAGCTGAAGACCCCGCTGACCTCGATCCGGATGTTCGCCGAGATGCTCGAGCAGGGCGTCGCGCAGGGCGATGCGCAGAAGATGGCGCGCTACCACGGCGTGATCGTCCAGGAGAGCCAGCGCCTGGGCCTCTTGATCGCGAACCTCCTCGATTATGCCCAGATCGAGAAGGGCACCCGGCGGTACACGCCGAGCCGCCACAGCATCGGCCAGCTCGCGCAGCACGCCGTGACGACGTTCGAGACCCTGCGCGACCCCGACGGCCAGCGCAACTCCATCGAGGTCGAGGTGTCTGATGAGGCCGTGCGCACCGAGGTGGAGGTCGATCGCGACGTCGTGGTCCAGGCTCTCCTGAACCTGCTGGCGAACGCGGCGAAGTACGGCGGCGCCGAGAACCCGATCGAGGTGAGCGTCGGAGCCGACTCGATGGCAGGATGGATCTGCGTGCGCGACCACGGACCCGGCATCCCGCCGTCGGAGCAGGCGCGGATCTTCCGCGAGTTCTACCGCGCGCCCGAGGCGTACCGCTCGGGTGTCGAGGGCACCGGCCTCGGCCTCGCGCTGGTCAAGCGCCACGTCGAGGCGCTCGGCGGCACGGTCGAGGTCGCGTCGACGGTCGGGCAGGGCGCGACGTTCACGATCCGGTTGCCGCGGGTCCAGGAGGTCGCATGACCCGGATCCTGGTCGTCGAGGATGATCCGTCGATCCGCATGGGGCTCGAGGACACGCTGACCGCGAAGGGCTACCAGGTCGAGGTCGTGGGCCGCGGCGTCGAGGGCGCCGAGCGTGCGAGCTCGGGCAAGTTCGATCTGGTGGTGCTCGACGTCATGCTGCCCGACATCGACGGCTTCGAGGTGTGCCGCCGGATCCGCAACAGCCCGGCGAGCAAGGTCGCCGTGATCATGCTGTCGGCGCGCGGTGCGGAGCTCGATCGCGTCCGCGGGCTCGAGCTCGGCGCCGACGACTACGTGACCAAGCCGTTCTCGTTGATGGAGCTGCTCGCGCGCGTGGCCTCCGTGCTGCGTCGCGCGCAGGGCGAGACCATCGAGCCGGTCGCGCTCGCGTTCGGTGGGATCGAGATCGACCTCGTCGGTCAGGTCGCGCTGCGGCGCGGCAAGAAGATCGAGCTGCCCAGCCGCGCCTACGCGATCCTCAAGGTGTTCGCGCGCCGCCCGGGCGAGGTCGTCAGTCGCGACACGCTGCTCGACGAGGCCTGGGGCTACGACGACTATCCGAATACGCGCACCGTCGACAACCACCTGGTCAAGCTGCGCCGCGCGCTCGAGGACGAGCCCGATAAGCCGCGCTACCTCGTGACGATCCACGGCGCCGGCTACAAGCTCGACGTCACGCGCGAGGCCGTCCGGTTCGCGGGGGATCGGCGGTGACCAGGTGGTGACAACGTTTTGCGAGGCCGTGACGTGTCGACCGATCGCGGCTGCTACTCGTGATGCTGGCGAGGTGATCGCGTCGGCATCCGGGTCTGTCATCGGTGGGCATCGCCCGGGTGCCGGCGCATCTCCGTGCGACGGGGCTGCATGCGGCGGGGCTGCGTGCGACGGGGCTGCGTGCGACGGGGCTCCGTGCGACGGGGCTGCGTGCGACGGGGCTGCGTGCCGGAAGACAGAGGGAGCCGCCAAGGACGCCAAGGGCGCAAAGCAGAGGACGATCGGGCTCGCTTCGCTCGCGAGAGCTCGCGCTCGCGATCAGGCCGCTCGTTCAGGTCGCGAAGCGCCCCCCTCTTCTTCTTGGCGCCCTTGGCGTCCTTGGCGGCTCACCTCTCGGCTCGCCGTGCCCGCGGTGCCCGCCGTGCCCGCCGTGCCCGCCGTGTGCGCGTTGCCGGCCGCGCTCGCGCTCGCGCTGCTCGCGGCCCTCGCTGCCTGCGGTGACGACGTGGCCCCACGCACGGAGCCGCAGACCACGCCCACCGTCGACCGCTCCGCCGCCGACCCCGCCATGGGCATGACGACGGACCTCGATGGGGTGGCGCCCGCGTTCGGCGACGCCGTGCTCGCCGAGCTGACCGGCGACGAGGTCGCGGCGCGCGCCGGGTTCGAGCGGCTGCTCGCGTCGACCGATGCTCCTGCCGCGCTCGCCGCGCGCGCCGCGCTGCACCTGGCGCAGATCGAGGCGCGCGCGGGTCGCGATCGCGAGGCGCTCGATCTGGTCGTCCGCGCCTCCGCGCTCGCGCCGAGCGACGTGGTGATCGCCGAGGGGGTGGCGCAGCTCCGCGCCGATGCGGTCGCCGCGAGCAGCGCCGGGAACATCCGCGGGCCCAAGCTCGGCACGCCGCTCCCCGGCGTCGCCCCGGAGGTCGCCGAGGCGTTCGCCGCGGCGGAGCGCGGGCTCGCGATGGTCCACAAGCTGCGCCGCCGGCCATCGCCGCTCGCCGGCTACCGCTGGTGGCAATACCTGTCGTCGGATGCGCCGATCTTCGAAGCGCTGTCGTCGTCGATCCGCGCGAAGGAGGACGCGACGGAGGGCGTCGCTGCGAAGTACCGCGCCGTCGCCGAGCACGGCGGGCTCGCCCTGGTCGCCGCGCATTACCGCGCGGGCAGCCTGTATCACGATCTCGCGCTCGGCCTGCTGTTCGAGCTGCCGCCGGAGCTCGATCCGGCGGTCGCCGCCGGCCTGCGGCGCACGCTGCGGGCGCGCTCGCTCGCGTACATCAAGCGGGCGGTCGCCGAGTACCGCACGTGCCTCGCCGCCCCGCCGCCGCCGGAGGGTGAGCTGTGGCGGCTCGCCGCCGAGACCGATCTGCACGCCGCGCAGGACGTGCTCGGCGAGGCCGGCGAGTCGCGATGACCACGGTCGTCTCGATCGACGGGGAGCTGGTCGAGCCGGCCCGCGCGTCGATCTCGGTGTTCGATCGCGGCGTGCTCTACGGCGATGGGTGCTTCGAGGTGCTACGGACGTGGGGCGGGCGCACCGTCGACCTCGCGGCGCACCTCGATCGGATGGCGGAGACGATCGCGTTCCTCCGGCTGAAGTGCCTCGCCCGCGAGGCGATCGCCGCCGCGGTCGGGGCCGCGGTCGCCGCCGCGGGGCCCGGCGAGCACCGGATCCGGATCGTGGTGACGCGCGGGCCCGGCGGCCTGAGCACGCCGCTGTCCGAGCTCGGAGTCGGGCACACGATCGTGATCGTCGAGCCGCTGCCGGCAGCGTCCACGGCGGGCGTCGCGCTCGCGGTCGTCGACTGGCCGCTCCCCGCGCGCCAGGGCCGCGGTCACAAGACGCTCGCCTACCTCGACCACGTGATCGCGCGCGAGCTCGCGCGGACGGCCGGCGCCGACGAGGCCGTGCGCCTCGACGGCTCCGGCGCGGTCGTCGAGGGGGCGACGTCCAACCTGTTCGTGGTGACCGGTGGCACGGTCGCGACTCCGATGATCGAGGGCGGCGTGTTGCCCGGCATCGTGCGCGGGCGCGTGCTCGCGCTCTGTGGGCAGCTCGGGATCGCCTCCGAGGCGCGCCGGGTCACTCTCGACGAGCTCCGTGGTGCCGACGAGGTGTTCGTCACCAGCTCGGTGCGCGGTGTGGTGGCGGTCACCGGGGTCGACGGTGCGCCGCGCGAGGCAGGGCCGATCACCTCGCGGATCGCAACGGTGTACGTCACTCAGATGACCTCGCTCACGAGATAGCCCGGCGCGGGTCGCGCTTCGCGCGATGACTGTTATATTGGCCGCTCGATGGCCAAAGACGGCCGAGCTCTGCGCGAGGAAGCTGCCGCGGCTAACGCCACCGGCAAGTACAAGCGCGCGCTCGCTGCGTACCTCGAGCTCGAGCGGATCGAGCCGCGCGATGCCCAGTGGCCCAAGCGGGCCGCGGAGACCTACCGCCGGCTCGGCAACAACAAGAGCGCGATCGACGCGTACGAGCGCAGCTCCGATCGCTACGCGCAGAACGGCTTCCTCGTCCAGGCAATGGCCGTGTGCAAGCTGATCCTCCAGATCGATCCGCGACACGAGGGCACCCTCGGACGGCTCGCGCAGATGAACGAGCAGGTCGGGCAGGTCCCGACGCGCGCACAGGGCTTCGCGGAGAACAACCCCGGGCTGCATCACAACCCGTCCGTCCAGGCGCTCCGTCGTCCGAGCAGCGTGACCGGGATGGTGGAGCCCGTCACTGGCGCGGCGCAGGGGACGCCCCCGACCGAGCCGTTCTCGATGCGGTCGCGGCCTCACCCGTCGACGCCGCCCCCGCTCGCGGTCCCGCGGACGAAGAGCCGACCGATCCGGCTGCCGCCGGGGGCCGCGCTCGAGACCGTGAACCTGTCGCAGGAGATTTCCACCTCGTACGAGCACAGCTCGCCCGGTGTCCACGTCATCCCGATCGACGACGACGAGTTCGCCGAACCGCAGCGCCCCTCGGGCCCGATGATCGAGGTCGAGTCGCCGGGCGACGGTCCGATCGAAGCCGAGCCCGACGATCTGACGGAGCTCGAGCTCGCCGACATCGAGGAGGTTCCGCTCCCCGAGCCGCGCGCGGTGGGGCTCGCCGCGCAGCGCGCCCTCGCCGCGACGCCGCTGTTCGCCGGCCTCCCGAGGGAGGCGCTCGAAGCGCTCGTCGAGCACCTGGCGCTGATCCCGCTCGAGGTGGGCGCCACGCTGTTCCGCGAGGGCGAGCCGAGCGATGCGCTGTACGTGATCGTCGAGGGCGAGGTCGCGGTGCAGGCCGAGGGGCCGCCGCGCGTCGAGATGGCGCGCCTCGGGCCCGGTGCGTTCATCGGCGAGGTGGCCCTGCTGACGGATCAGCCGCGCTCGGCGACGGTGACCGCGACACAGACTTCGGAGCTGTTGCGGATCGATCGCCACACGCTGACGCGCGTGCTCGCGAACCACGGCGACATGCTGCGCGCCGTGCTCCGGTTCGTGCGCGAGCGGCTCGTCGAGCGGTGGATGCGCACGAGCCCGCTGTTCCGCCCGTTCGACGAGCACCAGCGCAACGAGCTCGCCGCGCGGTTCCAGTTCCTCGAGATCGAAGCAGGCACGGTGCTGCTGCCCGCGGGCAGCAAGCCCGATGGCCTGTACATCCTGCTCGCCGGTCACTGTCAGGTGCACCGCGGCGGCGCGACGGTCGCGACGCTCGGGCCCGGTGATCTGATCGGCGAGACCGCGTTGATGTCGGGGGGCGCGTTCCGCAGTGACGTCGTCTCGCTCGGCAAGACCCTCGCGCTGTGCCTGCCGGCGAAGGACTTCCGCGAGGTGATCATGATCCACCCGCACGTGCTCGAGTACATCGGCGAGCAGGCCGAGCACAGCCGCCGCCTCCAGATCCTCTAGCCGGGGGGGCTAGCCCTTGGACCTGGGCGCGGGCGCCTCGGTCGAGGGACCGAACCAGTCGCCGAACGGGTTCCAGCCGAACGAGGTCGCGATCAGGGCGCCCCCGAGCAGCAGGTAGACCACGCCGATCAGGAAGTGGGTCCGGCGCCCCATGGCGTAGAGACCTTTGCGCGCCTTCGCGCGCGCATCTTCGTCGTCACTGCGAAAAGCAATTCGCATCCGGTAGACGCCGAATATGATGACCAAAGCGGCGATGCCGAGCGTCAGCCAGACCGGGACTCGCATGGCCCAAGTACGTACCATTGACAGCTGCGATATGCCTGCGCCAGAGTGCGCCTCTCGCCGTACTCCCGGCCCCGAAACCGCGCATGCATCCCCAGCCGAAGTACAAGAATTCCGCGGCGTTCTATGACGTCGACGGAACGCTGATCAAGATCAATATCGTGCACACGTTCGCGTACTACGCGAGCCGGCACGCCTCCCTCGCGACCAGTGCGCGGCGCACGGTCAAGACGGCGCTCTCGATCCCGATGTTCTGGGCGGCCGACAAGCTGTCGCGCAAGTGGTTCAACGAGATCTTCTATCGCTCCTACGAAGGCGCGAGCGAGGACCGCCTCGTGGTGCTCGCCGAGGAGCTGTTCGAGGACGTCGTCAAGCCGAACATCTACCCGCGGGCGCGTGACCTGATCGAGGAGAGCCGGCGCGCGGGTTGTCGCCAGGTGCTGCTGTCGGGCGCGCTCGACTTCACGATGCGGCCGCTCGCGCGCTACCTCGGCGTGGACGACCTGATCGCGAACCAGCTCGAGTTCGTCGACAGCTACGCGACCGGCAAGCTCAAGAAGCCGTTCGTCGCCGGCGCGACCAAGGCCGACATCATGCGGTCGTACGCCAAGCAGCACGGCATCGACCTCGGCGAGTCGTGGGCCTACTCGGACAGCTTCAGCGACTACGCGATGCTCGCCGTCGTCGGTCACCCGACCGCGTGCAACCCCGACTTCCGCCTCCGCTCGATGGCCCGGTCCTATGACTGGCCCGTCCTCGATCTCGACGAAGCACCGGACCGCTCCGCAGCGCGTCGCCCGCAGGGGCTCGCACCGGTCCGTCGACTCCGCACTGGAAAGGCCGACTAGGTCATGCGCGCCATTCGTCCCAAGACTCGCTCCCACGCTCGCGAGCACATCGTCACGATCGACAACGACTCGGCGCCGCGCATCATGTTCTACGGCGAGAACTTCATGTGCGAGGACCTGCCGGTCGGCACGCGGGTGATCTACCCGAAGCGCCCGATGACCGGCGTCGCCAACCCGAAGGCCGCGATCCGCTACGCACTCAACCACCCCGAGGACTCCGACCCGCTGCACGCGATGCTCCAGCCCGGGATGAAGGTCACGATCGCGGTCGACGACATCTCGATGCCGCTGCCGATCATGCGCGCGCCCGACGTGCGCCAGCTCGTGCTCGAGATCGTGTGCGAGATGCTCGCCGACCACGGCGTCGACGACGTCCATATCGTGATCGCCCTCGGGCTGCATCGCCGGATGCACGACTGGGAGATCAAGCGGATGGTCGGCGAGAAGGTGTGGAACGAGTACTGGCCGGACCGGCTGTACAACCACGACGGCTGCGACCCCGACGGGATGGTCGTGCTCGGCAAGACGCCGCACGGCGAGCTGGTCGAGATGAACCGTCGCGTCGCCGAGAGCGACCTGACCATCTACGTCAACCTCAACTTCGTGCCGATGAACGGCGGCAACAAGTCGATGGCGGTCGGCCTGTGCGGCTACGAGAGCCTCAAGGCGCACCACACACCGAAGAGCATCGTCCAGAGCAACTCGTTCATGGATCCGCCGAAGTCGTACCTGTCGCACTCGTTCAAGCGGCAAGGCGATCTCGTCGAGCAGACGCTCAAGGTCTTCCATATCGAGACGGTGCTCAATAATCGCTGCTTCGATGGGCCGCTGTCGTTCCTGATGAAGAACGAGGACGACTTCACCGAGAGCGATCGGCTGAAGTTCCAGGCGATGAAGTGGACGCTCGACAAGCTGCCGTTCGCGGCGCGCCGCGAGATCTTCATGCGTCAGCCGGCCGCGTACGAGCTGATCGGCTGCTACGCCGGCGCGGTCGATCCGACGCACGAGCGGACGCTCGCCAAGCAGAACGAGCAGAACTGCGTCGAGGTCGACGGTCCCGCCGACATCCTGCTGATGGGCATCCCGTACATCTCGCCGTACAACGTGAACTCGAAGGCGCTCAATCCGCTGCTCGTGCAGGTGATGGCGCTCGGCTACTTCTATCACATGTACCGGAACCAGCCGATCCTGCGCGACGGCGGGGTCCTGATCCTGACGCACCCGTGCTCGGACAAGTTCGATCCGGTCCACCACCCGAGCTACATCGAGTTCTTCAATCGCGTGCTGACGGAGACCACCGACAGCTACACGATCGAGCAGAAGTACCAGGACGAGCTCGCGTACAACCCGAGCTACATCGAGATGTACCGGCGCGGCAACGCGTACCACGGCGCTCACCCGTGCTTCATGTGGTACTGGGGCCAGCGCGGGCGTGAGAAGACGAGCCGCGTGATCGTGGTCGGCGCCGACAACGCGACGGTGCCGGCGATCATGGGCTGGGAGACGGCGGGCTCGATCGCCGAGGCGATCGCGATGGCGCGCGGCACGATGGGGCGCAGCGCGCAGATCACGATGCTGCACCACCCGCCCTACATGATCAGCGACGTGATGTGATGGCGAGCGGCAACGGCCACGGCCACGGAAGCGGCAACGGATCGAACGGCAAGAGCAACGGCTCTTCCGGATCGCGCGGCGGCTACTTCCAGGAGACCGAGCTCACCTGGGGGCAGCACGCGACCACGCCGCCGTGGCCCGATGCCAAGCGCGGCGAGCCGCTGCCACCGCTGCGCGAGCCCGTGACCGGCAAGGCGCGGCTCGACGTCGCGAAGATCTTCACGGGCAAGAACATCCTCCTGATCGGCACGACCGGCTTCGTCGGCAAGGTCGCGCTGTCGATGCTGCTGCATCGCTATCCCGAGGTCGGCAAGGTGTTCTGCCTCGTGCGCCCCGGCGCCGGCAACACCGCCGACGAACGGTTCTACAAGAAGGTCGCGTCGTCCGAGGCGTTCGATCCGGTGCGCGACGTCCACGGTGACGGCTACGACGCGTTCATGCGCTCGAAGATCGTCGCGATCCCCGGCGATATCGGTCGGCCGCTGTGCAACTTCACCGACGAGCAGTTCGCGGACCTCGAGGCAGCTGGTGGCCTCGACGTGGTCCTCAACAGCGCGGGCCTGGTGTCGTTCGCGCCGTCGCTCGAGAGCGCGCTGCGGATCAACGCGATGGGCGCGAAGAACGTCCTCGACGTCGCGCGCAAGGCGGGCGCGAAGCTGTGCCACGTGTCGACGTGCTACGTCGCCGGGCGCCGCGATGGCGACGTCTGGGAGGACGAGCCGGTCGTCGGGTACTTCCCGCGGTCGAGCACCGTGTCACACGACTACGGCAACGAAGACGAGCTCCTCGATCGCGACTTCGATCCGGCCGCGGAGATCGCCGACTGCCAGAAGATCATCGATCACGCGCGCGAGCGGTCCAACGATCGCCAGCACATCTCCGAGTTCCGCGAGCGCGGGGCCCAGGCGCTCCGCGATCAGCGCCGCGATCCCGACAACGAGAACGATCTGAAGATCGCGGTCGCCCGCGAGCGCAAGATCTGGATGAACGACGTCCTGACCAAGCTCGGCATGGAGCGCGCCACGCACTGGGGCTGGACCAACACCTACACGTACACGAAGTCGCTGGGCGAGCAGATCATCCTCAGCGATCGCTCGGTCTCGTCGACGATCGTCCGGCCGTCCGTGGTCGAGAGCTCGATCCGGTATCCGTTCCCGGGCTGGAACGAGGGGTTCAACACGACCGCGCCGCTGATGTACCTGATGCTCAAGGGCCACCGCTCGGTGCCCATGGGCGAGGACACGGCGCTCGATGTCATTCCGGTGGACTTCATCGCCGCCGGCATGCTGCTCGCGACGGCGGCGGTGCTCGCCGGCGAGCACGAGCCGATCTATCAGCTCGGCGCGAGCGATGTGAACCGGATCTCGAGCAAGCGGCTCACCGAGCTCACCGGGCTCGCGGTGCGCCAGGTCCACAAGGACAAGGTCGATCGCGGCGAAGACACCCTTCGCAACAAGCTGCGTGCGCGGCTCGAGTCGGGGCCAGTCACGTTCGAGTACTTCGACAAGTGGTCCGCGCCGATGTTCAAGCGGATCGCGGATCGCCTGATCGAGACGATCGACACCAAGCTGCCGACGTGGGGCGCGCCCCGGCTCGAGGCGTTCGCCGAGCGCGCGCGCGACGAGCTGACCAAGGTCTCGACGTTCACCGGCCAGGTCCAGGAGCTGGTCGAGCTGTTCAAGCCGTTCACCAACGACCACGATATCTCGTTCCGCTGCGACCACATGCGCGCGCTGTGGGCGCGGGTCACGCCGGCGGACCAGGACAAGCTGCTGTGGGCACCGCACCTCGTCGACTGGCGCAAGTACTGGCTCGACTCTCACTTCCCCGGCCTCCAGAAGTGGACGTTCGACAAGCTCGACGAGGAGTTCGGCGCGAAGCCGAAGTCCGTCTACACGTACAAGAACCTCGTCGAGATGATCGAGGCTGCGGTCAAGTTGCACCGCAACCGCACCGCGCTGCGCCTGATCCCGAAGACCGAGGGCGCGGAGCCGATCTCGTACACCTACGGTCAGCTCGGCGAGGCGGCGTGGCAGGGCGCGGGTGTGCTGCGCCAGCTCGGCGTCGGCGCGGGCGACCGCGTGATCCTGATGAGCGAGAACCGCCCGGAGTGGGGCATCTCGTACTTCGCGATCCTGCTCGCCGGCGCGACGGTCGTCCCGCTCGACAAGGAGCTGACGGTCGCCGAGGTCGTCAACCTCGCGAAGGTCTCGCGGTCGCGGGCCGCCGTGCTGTCGCGCAAGGTCGCCGAGCGGCTCGCGGGCGAGGCCGACCTGGCCGTGCCGCTCGGCGACGGCGAGGGAGATCCTGCCGTCGTATGGTCGCCGGCGCATCCGGCGTTCGGGGCGTGGCTCGCGACCCAGCTCGACGGCCAGACACTGGCCCCGGCGGACGCGGTCGCCGCGCCGATCCGCGTGCTCGCGTTCGACGAGCTGTTGACCGAGCCCGACGTCTCCGTCGGCGCGGTGCACCCCGACCTCAAGGGCGACATCCTCGCGTCGCTGATCTTCACGTCGGGCACGACCGGGACGCCGAAGGGCGTGATGCTGACGCACAAGAACCTGACCTCGATGGTCAGCAAGCTGTCGTCGCTGTTCACGCTGTACAAGCACGACAAGCTGCTCAGCGTCCTCCCGCTCCATCACACGCTCGAGTTCTCCGCCGGCTTCCTGATGCCGCTGATGCACGGCGCGTCGATCGACTACCTCGAGGAGCTCGAGGCGGACTCGCTCGCGCGGGCACTCGAGGACGAGGGCGTCACCGGCATGGTCGGCGTCCCGGCGCTGTGGCAGCTGCTCGAGCGCAAGATCTACAAGAACGTCTCCGATGCGGGCGTGCTCGTCGAGAAGGCGTTCGACTCGATCGTCGACCTCAACCGGTCGCTGCGCGACAAGCTGCCGTGGGACGTCGGTGCCGGAAAGTTGTTGTTCTTCCCCGTGCACCGCAAGCTGGGCGGCCGCATGCGGCTGCTCATCTCCGGAGGCTCGGCGCTGCCGCCCGAGACGCTCAAGGCGTTCCG
>Ga0102851_10000642_pt1 | contig 18296 bp, 21 predicted proteins | sample Mud3Dept3metaG_FD_79558 | JGI IMG/M metagenome (GOLD analysis project Ga0102851, IMG submission 79558) | Freshwater wetland microbial communities from Ohio, USA, analyzing the effect of biotic and abiotic controls - Mud 3 Core 4 Depth 3... | ecosystem: Environmental > Aquatic > Freshwater >... | reverse complement strand
TCAAGACCGGAGACGAGGACCGCTTCGTCACCAGGATCGGCGAACTGGACCGGGTGCTGGGCGGCGGGATCGTGACGGGCTCGGTCGTGCTGATCGGAGGCGACCCGGGCATCGGCAAGTCCACGCTCGTGCTCCAGATGCTCCGCCAGGTCTCGGAGTTCCGCGGCAAGGCGCTCTACGTCTCGGGCGAGGAGTCGCCCGCCCAGATCAAGATGCGCGCCCAGCGGCTGGGCGTGAAGGCCGAGAACCTCTACGTGCTGGCCGAGACGTCGCTCGACGAGGTCCTGCGGGCCGCCGACGAGCTCCAGCCGCAGGTCATCGTCATCGATTCGGTCCAGACGGTCTACACCTCGGAGCTGCCCTCGGCCCCCGGCAGCGTGGGCCAGGTGCGCGAGGTGTCGGGCAGGCTCATGCTCTATGCCAAGCGCACCGGCATCCCGACCTTTCTCATCGGCCACGTGACCAAGGACGGCGCCATCGCAGGCCCCCGCGTGCTCGAACACATCGTGGACACGGTGCTCTACTTTGAGGGCGACCGGGGACACGCCTTCCGCATCCTGCGGGCCGTCAAGAACCGCTTCGGCTCAACGAACGAGATCGGCGTGTTCGAGATGAAGGAATCCGGCCTGGCCGAGGTCGCCAACCCGTCCGAGCTGTTCCTTGCCGAGCGGCCGAAGGACGCCACGGGCTCGGTCGTCGTCTCGTCCCTCGAAGGCACGCGGCCGATCCTCGCCGAGCTCCAGGCGCTCGTGACGCCGACGAAGATGACGATGCCGCGCAGGACCTCCATCGGCGTGGACTACAACCGTGTTTCGCTGCTCATCGCCGTGCTCGAAAAGCGCGTCGGCATGCACCTCATGGGCATGGACGTGTTCGTGAACGTCGTGGGCGGCCTCAAGATCGACGAGCCCGCCGTGGACCTCGGCATCATTGCCGCTGTGGCGTCGAGCTTCCGCGAGAAGCCCATTGACGCCAACACCGTCGTCATGGGCGAGGTAGGCCTCGCCGGCGAGGTACGCGCCATCAGCCAGGCAGAGTTGCGGTTAAAGGACGCGGCCAAGCTGGGCTTCACGCGCTGCATCCTGCCGGCTGTGAATGTGGAAAAGCTGGAGAAGACTGCGGGCATTTCGAAGATGCAGCTCATGGGCGTCCGGACCGTGGATGAGGCGATGGAGCGGTTGTTTTAGACCGGTTCGCCTACGCCATGCTCGCCCTTATGTTCTCCAGCGGATGCTCAATATGACCTACGAGATTACATCGACTATCCACAGGGCAATTCATGACCGGATAAGGCGTGATCGGATGGGGCAATCTTAATGACACTCAGGACATCCCCAAAGCTCCACAGACCACAGAAGTCGAGCATTATTTTTGCAGGCTGGTAAAGAACGAAATTTTGTGTTTTACGAGCCGGAGACGGCTAGATAATCACTGGTTAGAGTAAACTTTTCAAACTATAATAGAGGTTCATATGATTAGGATAATCATTCTTGCGTTTATAATATTTCTGCCTACACTCGCACAATCACAAGAACCAATCCCAAGTGCTTCTGTATCCAGTAAAAACAAAAAGGAGCATTCCAGCCACACCGCAAACAAATCCAATACATATAATCGTGGAACCGAGAAAAATCCGATTTTTATCACAGAGATTGTACCCGAACCAACTGCAGATGAACGCGATGCAGAGGCTAAGGATCGCGATCAAAAGGCGTCTTACGAGCGGTGGATTGTCTGGTCCACTATTACTATTGCCATATTTACCGTCGTAATGGGAATAACGACTATATTCTTGTGGATGGAGTCCAAAAAGACTGCTTGGTTTGCAGGACAGACCGTTGCAACAATGAAAGATACCTCCGAAAGACAACTGAGAGCATATCTGTCCAATAAAATTATAGAAATTCCGGTGAATATTGATGATCGTGGGAAGCTTAGTGTTACTACAGCAGTCAAAAACTATGGGAACACTCCAGCGCACAATATGATGGGAACCAATCATATTGGTATTTATAATCTCCCTATAACCGATACTAACCCGCTTGATAAAGTAATCTTTGCTGATGAAATCTCCAAGTCTTCTATTGCTCCCGGTGAAGTCTATTACATGACCATTGCTCTCAAAAAACAATTTACACAAAATGATATTTCTATTATCGAATCTGGGGGGCGTGCTCTTTTCCTCGTAGGTAAAATTAAATATGTTGATGTCTTTGGAAAACAACACAGTTCTAAATGTTGTTTGATTTCCACCGGAGAAACGTTCAAAAGCAGAACTTTCTCCTACTATCACGAAGGCAATGAAGAAGATTGATAGTAAAATAATCACCTTTTTTATTAACAGTAATATCAAATCCATACTATCCCCAAGGGAGTCATGTATATAACTCTCTTAAAAAAGTGGCCAACAAACGACTGATCCAACCAGAAGATCGAGCCCACGAAGCGGGGCTCATCTTCGTGTTTCACAAACTATCTTTTGGAGGATGCCATGAAGAAGGCAATGACTATGACCCTTGCCGCGATCCTGATCAGCCTGACGACTTTCGTTGCCGACGGACAGGCCCAAACGACGTCCGGTTCGACCAGGGATGATACGACCCGGACGGATACTTCGAAAGGGTTGCAGACGGACAGCAGCGTCTCTGAGTACAAAGGCCCGAAGCTCAGGGTGGGTGTGGTCAATTTCCAGAACAAGACTCCTTCGAAGGTGATGGGGATCGGCGAAGCAGCGGCCGATATCCTGGGCACCATCCTGCAAAGGACGGAGCGATTCATCGTTATCCCCCAGCAGGATATTGAGTCGATCATGGCGCAGCAGGCGCAGGGCGCTACCGGCGCCATCAATCCCGACACCGCGGCGCAGATGGGCCAGATCATGGGCCTGAACGCGATCGTGACCGGCGCGGTCACGGCATACTCGGAGGCGGAGGAAGGATCGTCCTTCCTCGTCGGAGGGTCGCACACCCAGATCGCCCGCGTGACGGTCGACTACCGCATCGTCGATGCCGCGACGGGCGTCCAGCTCATGGCCGACTCCGGCGCGGGGATCTACGAAAAGAAAACGACCAAAGTACTCGGCATGGGCAGCAAGGCGGGCTATGATTCCGATCTCCGGGACGGCGCGCTTCGCGACGCGCTCACCAAGGCCATGGTCAACATGATGAACAAGCTCGGCAAAAGAAAATGGAACGGACGGATCGCCCAGGTGGACGAGAACAACCTGTACATCAATGCGGGCCAGAAGTCCGGGCTGAACGTAGGCGTGAAACTCGACGTGTTCCGGCCGGGCAAGGAGATCATCGATCCGGTAACGAAGATGAAGCTGGGCAGCACGGAAAGAAAGATCGGCCAGGCCCTGGTGCAGCAGAACGACATCGGCGATGACGGCGATCTATCCATTGCGATCCCAACATCCGGCACGGGTTTCCAGCCGGGCGATATCGTGAAATTGAGCGGGAACTGACACTGGTGGATCATATGCTTATTGAGGCGGGTTACCGTTTCGATAACGGCTGGTTAATCACGATTTCTGCAAATAGATAAAGACTTCTGACCTATGGCCATCGGAAAGCTCTGGAACTTTTTCGGGTCCCGCCGCGAAAACATTTAGGGTATGCTTTGTTGTGATAGGGGTTTCTCTCCCATAATTTGTCCTTGACTTTCTACCTACCTGTCCTACATAATGTACTACACATTCATGCTGCGGGAGATAGAGCGCCATGCCGTCGAGTACCAGACTGGATAAGGAAACCGAGACCCTCTTAAAAAAGGCCGCTGAATGCAGCGGGGAGACCAAATCTCATCTGGTGCGGGAATCCATACGGGAATACTGCGCCCGGATCGTGGCGGAAAAGAAGCGGACGCCCTGGGAGATATACCAGTCTCTCCAGCCGATAGGGGGGAGCGGTCACGGCCAGAGGGTGGCAAAGGGCAAGGAAATAATGAGAAAGGCCTTAGAGGAGAAGCGGAAAAAATGGTCCTTATAGATACAGGGCCGCTTGTCGCTCTCTTCGACGAAACAGAGCCGGCCCATAAGCATTGTTATGCGACAATGCAGAAGCAGGCGGAGGCGCCCCTGACGACCTGGCCTGTCCTGACAGAGGCTTTTCATTTACTCGGAGGCTGGGAGAGGGGGCAGAGTAAGCTTTGGGATTTCCTTCTTGCCGGTGGAATTCACGTCGGAGATATCCCTGAAGAACTGCATTCCCGCATAGGCGAACTGATGAAAAAATATTCCGACAACCCCATGGACCTTGCGGACGCCTCGCTCGTCGCGATCGCCGAGTACCACCACATCAAAAAGATCTTCACGCTCGACCGCAGGGACTTCTCGCGCTATCGACCGAAGCATTGCACGCATTTCACTGTTGTGCCGTGATTTTATCGATTACCGTAATCCTGATGTAAGCAAGACGTCATTCCCGCCCCTTCTCTAATCGTACTAGGCCAGCACCAGCGGGAATCCAGATCATCTAAGGAAGCAATAACGTTTCCCCCCGCCATGAAGACCACGGACTCGATGCGGCCCGACTAATTTGCTCGACATCGCGGTTGACAAAAAGACATGATGGTATTACAATATCGTCATCGATAGTAAATAAGGAGTACGCATGGCGACGACGACAATATCCCCGAAATTTCAGGTGGTCATTCCCAAAGAGGTTCGGGAAAAGCTGCATCTGAAGAGCGGTCAGAAGATGACCGTGGTCACAAAGGGGGGGATGGTCTACCTCATCCCCGAACGCCCCCTAGCATCCTTCAAGGGCTTCCTTAAGGGGATGTCAACGGCAGATTTTCGCGAGGACGAGGATCGATAATGGTCATCGTGGACTCCTCCGGGTGGATCGAGTACTTCACCAGCGGTCGTCAAGCAGCCGAGTATCAGAAGCATCTCAAGGACCCCCGCAAGATCATTACCCCTACCATCATCCTCTATGAAGTGTACAAAAAGATCAAACGTGAGAGCTCGGAAGAGTCCGCGCTCGAAGCCGTCTCCGCCATGAAGCTGACGAAGGTCGTGCCACTTACAGAAAGCATCGCCCTGCTTGCTGCCGATCTCAGTCTAAAATACGCGCTTCCTATGGCGGACGCGATCGTCTATGCCAGCGCACTGGAGATGGATTGCATGGTCGTCACGAGCGACGGCCATTTCAAAGGTCTCGATAAGGCAGTCCTTATATGACGTTCGTCAACCATCAATAGAATCTTATGGCCATTGGAAAACTATGGAACTTCTTCGGATCCCGCTGCGGGATGATCATCCTGGTCGTCCAGTTCGTCCTGTTGCTCACATTCCTTCATTATTATACCGGTTACCAGTCGAGCGATAAATGCACGGCCTGTCACGCCGACAGGGACCGCATGACCAAGCTCGGCTATCCCCAATTCGTGATGACCCGCGAGCAGGTCCAGAAGGAATCGCGCCACCCGAACACCGAATGCCGCGACTGTCATCTGGGCAACGGCTTGTCCGATGAGCCTGATGCCGCTCACAAGGGCATGCTGAAGCTCATTGTGCTTGACAACGACCTGAATGTCATACCGCGGAAGGGCCACGCCCCGCGGCTGTTGCCCTCGGGCGATGACCGTCTGCGCGCCATGCTGCCGCGCAATACTGCGGGCGAGTTCGATTACGACGTGGGCACGCTCATGTGGCATGACCGGAGCCCTGAGACGCTCGGCTACGACCCTGCCATCGCGCAAAAGACCTGCGGCAAGTCTGCATGCCATCCCGACCAGGTGGCGCAGTTCGACACGAGCATGATGGGATCCAATTTCCGCCAGCGGTCCATGCGGACCTGGAACGATATCCACGGCCCGAACAATTGAGGGCCTTCCTTTGCAGATACCCTGCCGGTCGGCAGGGCAGAAGGCGACAGGTTCTCGTTCCAGAACACCACAAAGATCATCGAAGAGATCAATCATCCTCTATCGCGCGACCAAGCCGTGGCCAAGCAGAAGGCGTGCAACGTCTGCCATACGGGCTGCCTGGATTGCCACTACACACCGACGGTCGAGCGCGGCAGCCACGCCATGAGCCGCACCCCGCCGGCTGCGAACTGCACCGGCGGCGGCAGGAGCACCTTTATCTGCCACGCCGGGACCATGGAACGCAGGCGCGGGGACAGCTATCTGGGCAAGGACTTCTCCGAACCGGCCGGGCTTCCCGAGGATGTCCACGTGAAGGAGAAGATGGAGTGCGTGGACTGCCATCAGACCGGTCCGGGCGGCATGGGACATATCGAGCGAAGGGCCACCTGCCAGGACTGCCATCCCGAGGTGGAGCAGGCCATGGCGCAGAGCAGCCACAAGAACGTTGCCTGCGAGGCCTGCCACGTGAAGATACTGGGCGGTTACGAGATGACCTCCTGGGGTGTGGGCATGGTCCTGTCCAGGCCGAATCCCTTCAAGAAGTATTCATTATATTACGGACCGCAGGAGCCGCCGATATTGATCAAGGACCAGAAGGGCATCTGGATGCCGACCAAGATCTGGCCGAACAGCATGGGAGGCTTCAAGGAAACCGTCGCACCGAAGCCGGGTCTCACCTGGCGCTGGCCCGAGGGCGAGACGCGCGACGCCTTTGTCCAGCTCGGGACCTTTGATTTTCAAGGTGGGAACAATACCTATTTAGCCTGGATCCAGGTGGAACAGGTGGCGCATCCGCTCGGCAAGTCGAGGTCATGCGAGAGCTGCCACGCTTCGGCAGCGCAGACCGCGAAGGTGACGTGGGAGTATCTCGATTCCCAGGGCGCGGAGTATTTCACGGGCAGCCAGAAGGTCGTTGCGGACAAGGATGGTCTGCGGGTTATCGATATCAAGGCAACTTCGAAGATCACATTATTGGACGGCGGGAGGTCCGAGAACTTTGCCGCCTGGATGCATCTGGGCGACATCTGGAGGACGAGCGGGGACTTCTCGATCCCGAAATCGGATCCCGTGAAGTATCAGAAGCTGGAGAAGGGGCTCCGCGATGCAAGGGCGAAGCTCGACGTCGAGGACAAGCAGCTCAAGGTGCGCGAGGCTAAGGGCGAGGATGTGAAGAAGCTCCGGCGCAGGTGGAAAGAGGAGAAGGCAGCGACAGTGCATGAGCTGGGGCAGATTACAACGCCATGAGAGACCGCCCGGAACAACGCGATGACAAGATCGACCGTCATTACGCTGCCCGCAATGCCAGTATCGTGACCGGGCTCTTCTGGGGGCTGCTGGTGTATGCTGCGAACTATGACGCGGAATTCAATGAAAAACTTCGCGGCGTACTGGGAGAAACGCCCAATGGCTTGACCTTCCAACAATACGTTCTGGTGTTCACAGCCCAACTCGCCGCGCCGATGATCTTTTTTCTCTATCACACCTTTATCACGCTGACCTATGCGAAAAGATACCAGGGCAGGATGGCCCATGCGGGAGACCTGGGGGCTGCTGCCGGGCTCATCGGCTATTTGCGCTATTTGCTCAAGGACACCGGGGAAGGACCGGTGATCAGAAGGTCGAAGCTCATCACCTTTGCCGGGATTATCTACCTGATCGGCATATTCGCCTGGTGGATCTACTGGACAGACAAGCATGGCATTTGATCATCGCAGCCGGGCTGCCCGGGGGTGGGGTGAAGCTTTAATTCAACTCAGATTCTGGCCGTTCAAAAAGCGCCTGCGGTCCGTGAGCACTGTTGCGCTTTGCATGCGCAAATAACTGCCGAAAAACCGACAGGCCTGCCTGCACGTGCGAGCGAAGCGAAGCGTAAGTGCACATGGATGGCCAACAGAACATTGAATACGTACAAACCTTATGGCATGCCTGCGCAGCAGTGCGATCGGGCTGCAGAAAGAAATGCTCTGCTTCTCCGGTGTCTCGCTGCTTTCTCCGAGAGAAAGGACCTGCCGCATGAACACGCTCATCAAGACCATCGAAGTGATCGGCATCATCGCCTTTGCCCTCACCGGGATCTACGAGGCGCGGAAGAAGGGCATGGACATCATCGGCGTCTATGCCGTTGCGATGATCACGGCCTTTGGAGGCGGGTCGCTGCGGGACTTCATCCTGAACCGCCATCCGCTGTTCTGGGTCGAGCACTACAACTACGCTCTTCTGGTGCTGGGGCTGTCGATAGGATCCGTTCTGGTGATACGAAACTTTTTCGCCGTCAACAGGATCGTGAAGTCGGTGCTGGTCCTGGACGCACTGGGGCTGGGGCTCTTCAGCGCGTCCGGCGCGTCGGTGGCGAACCAGGCCGGGGAGCACTGGTATATCTCGGCGCTGCTCGGAGTGACCACCGGGGTGTTCGGGGGGGTACTGCGGGACATCATCTGCAACGAGATCCCGCATGTCTTCACCCGGACGGAGCTCTACGCCACCTGCGCGTTCGCCGGGGCTTGCTCCTACCTTGTCATATATTCCACGACGTCCAACGAGGTCGTTGCGGTCATCACCTGCATCGCCGTAACATTTGTCTTGAGGATGCTGGCGATCCGGTATAAAATCAGGCTTCCGTTGTAGGAATAGTGAGCTTGCCAGGGAGGTAACGAAGATGCCCTATGTGAATATCAAGATAACGAACGAGGGAGCCACTTCAGAGCAGAAGGCACAGTTGATTGCGGGGGTTACCAAGATGCTGCAGGACATTCTCGGCAAGAACCCCCAGACGACCTGCGTGGTCATCGAGGAAGTTCCCACCGACAACTGGGGCATCGGCGGCGAGACGGTCACTGAGCGGCGGAAGCGGGAGAAAAAGTAGGGCATATCTTTTTTACCGCAGAGGACGCAGAGTTCGCTGAGATTTTAAAATTAACGGTGAAGAAACCACATGTGAACGTGCGGCTGATGTACGCCGAAGCCACGCATAGATCCTGTTCTTGCGATGTAAATACGGAAAGCCTTTAACAGAGGCGATTCATGGGTAGGTTATATATTGACTTCCTCAGCGCTCTCTGCGTTCTCTGCGGTGAAATATTTTTGGAGGGTTTCTCATGCTCATCGTGCTGAACCACGCGGCGTCTGCAAAGGACGTCGAGAACATCAAAAAGATCATCACCCAGATGGGCCTCAAGCCCGTGGCCATTCCGGGCGCCGAGCGGACCGCCATCGGCGTCATCGGCAACCAGGGCTGGGTGGACGACACGGCGCTCAAGGGCAACAAGGCGATCATGGAGATCATCCACGTCACCAAGCCCTATAAGCTCGTGAGCCGGGACTTCCATCCCGGCGACACGGTGGTGACGCTCGGCGGGAAAGTGAAGGTCGGCGGCAGGGCGCCCTTCCTGATGATCGCGGGTCCCTGCGCAGTGGAGAGCCGGGACCAGCTCATGAAGACCGCGAAGTTCCTGAAGAAGCTGGGCGTCCCCGTTCTGCGCGGCGGGGCGTACAAACCGAGGACGAGCCCGCACAGCTTCCAGGGGCTGCGCGAAGGCGGCCTGGACCTGCTCGATGAGGTGAGGCGGGAGACCGGGATACTCGTGGTCACCGAGATCGTGAGCCCCGAGCATGTGGAGCTGGTTGCCGACAAGGTGGACATCCTGCAGATCGGCGCGCGGAACATGCAGAACTTCGACCTCTTGACCGAGGTCGGCAAGGCGAACAAGCCGGTCATCCTGAAGCGCGGGCTCTCGGCAACGGTGGAGGAATGGCTCGGCTCGGCCGAGTACATCCTTGTGAACGGCAATCCCGACGTGGTGCTCTGCGAGCGCGGCATCCGTACCTTCGAGACCGCGACGCGGAACACGGCGGACCTCGCCATCATCCCGCTGGTGAAGAAGTTGACCCACCTGCCCGTGATCTTCGATCCCAGCCATGCGACAGGCAAGCGTGACCTCGTGCTTCCCACGGCGCTGGCATCGGTGGTCGTAGGCGCCCACGGCGCCATGATCGAGGTCCATCCAGAACCGGAGCATGCCCTGTCGGACGGGGCCCAGTCGCTCCACTTCCGGGAGTTCGAGAAACTGCTGGAGAAGCTCAACGGGCTGGAAGCGTACACCCGGACGAACCTGTGAACCGGGAAACCCGTTTGCAACCGCAGGTCACGACTTCGTCGCGGCACACAGAGAGAAGAGGGGCCCGCACGACGGCGCTCTACACGGTACTGTCAAAAGTTCTATGAAAAAAACGAAAGATATTTTACCGCAGAGATCGCAGAGGTCGCAGAGAAATGGGAACTAAGAAAGAGTTTAATGTGTTGTAATTCAAGAAGTTCTCTGCGTCCTCCGCGTCCTCTGCGGTGAAAGTTTTGACACTACGCTCTACACAAGAAGGGAGCTCATATGGGGAAAAAAGGATGGGTTGTAACGGCAGCCGGGCTCGGTCTCAATCTGGCGCTCGGTATCCTGTACGCGTGGAGCGTCTTCAGCAAACAGCTGACCGAGCCGCTTGACAAGGGCGGGTTCGGATGGACGAAGACCGAGGCGACGCTTCCCTATACCCTTGCGATAGCATGCTTCGCGGTGATGATGGTGCCGGCGGGGCGCCTGCAGGACCGGTTCGGGCCGCGCATCGTCGCGACCGTCGGCGCGGTCCTGACCGGGCTCGGGCTGATCGTAGCCGGGTTCTGCACGCCCGGCGCGATGCTGCCGGCCCTGCTCGGCTTCGGCCTGATGGCGGGGACCGGTATCGGTCTCGGGTACGCCTCGGCGACCCCTGCAGCGGTAAAATGGTTCCCCCCGGAAAAGAAAGGCCTGATCACCGGGCTGGTGGTCGCCGGTTTCGGGCTCGCCCCTGTCTACATCGCGCCCCTTTCGAGGTACCTCCTCGCCGAGTACGGCGTCGGCGGCGCGTTCCGGATCCTCGGCGGCGCGTTCTTCCTGCTGACGCTGCTGCTGGCGCAGTTTATCACGAACCCTCCTGTAGCTGCCGCGCCGGCGGCGAGGCCGGCGGCGCCGGGAAGCGCCGCGTCCGTCGCACCGGCAGAAAGCTCGTGGCGCCAGATGCTCCGGTCCCCCCTCTTCTATTCGCTCTATCTCCAGTATGCCTGCGCCGCGACCGCCGGCCTCATGATCATCGGCCACCTCGCAAAGATCGTCTCGGTCCAGTCGGGCGGAACCATCAAGGTCGGCTTCTATTTTGTCGCGCTGCTTGCGATCTTCAATGCCGGCGGCCGTGTCGCCGCAGGGGTCATCTCGGACCGCATCGGGAGGGCCATCACGATAGCCTTCGTCTGCATCATGCAGGCGATGATCATGTTCTTCTATTCCTATTTCACCACCATCGGTTTCTTCATCATCGGTTCGGCGGTGGTCGGGTTCAACTACGGCGCCTGCCTCTCGCTCTTCCCCGCTACCGTTGCCGACCAGTGGGGGACGAAGAACCTCGGTCTGCATTACGGGATCCTCTTCACGGCATGGGGTGTCGGCGGTGTCGTCGGCCCGATCCTGGCCGGCAGGATCGCTGATGCGACTGGGGCGTATACACTGGCATACCATACCGCCGGCATGCTCCTCATCGGCGCGGCGCTGCTCGCGATGTTGAGCTATATCAACATCTCCGTGAACGTCCCCGAAGGGGAGATCACGATCAAGATCAAGAAGAAGAAGGCGGCTCCGGCGGTCTGACCGGGACAGGGCCCTCTCCCTTGAACCGGGAAATCCGTTTGTAACCACGGGTCCCGCTTCGCGGGACAAACGGATAGAACCGATAAAATTCTTTGAACCGCCAGGGCGCGATGGCCGCAAGGACATCTTGATATCGCGACCTATGGTAGTAATGTCACTTCGCTCGCTCATCCGTGGTTAAATAAGATGTCAATCCTATCTGTGTTCAACCGTGGTTCCCGCAGCCGTTGTCATCTGCATTTTCCTGTTACCAGCTTCGCTAAGGGGAGGTAGGCTTTATGAACGAGATCTATGTGGACCTGGGCTGGGCCGTCGTATTCTCCCTCGTGGGCGGCGTCATCGGCATCCTGCTCATCCTTGCCTCCACGATGTTCATCCCGCGCATCCTGAGCAAACTGACGCCGAACCTGAGCGAGGACGAAGAGATCGCCCGCGGCAACCGCGCCGTGGCTGAATACTTCGGCAGGGTCGTCGGCTCCACCATCATTGCGATCGGCATCGTGATCGCTGCCGCCATCCTCGGCGGGATCATCGCGGCCCTGTTCTGATCTCTTCCCTCTGCCTTCCTCAAATCCAGGAGCGAGCGCTAACCCCGCAGCGGCTCGACTGAGCTCGCCGAAGTCTTGCTGCAGGGTTAGCGAGCGATTAGAACCAGTGCTCCTTGAGGATCTTAAACCTGCCAATGACGACCATTGCTCAACGGTTTCTGGTCCTGTTGATCGCCGTTCTCTGCTCTGCCTGGCCGGTCCAGCCGGTCCAGGCGCGGGGCGGGGGCGGCTGTGTCGAGCAGGGTGCGGCTGTGCTCACGCCTGCGGGTCCCGTCCCCATCGAGCGGTTCAAGGCCGGGGACGTGCTGGAGCAGGAGAACGTGGGCCAGGAAGCGACGCAGAAGCAGATCGATTACCAGCACAAGCGGGTGTAGCTTTGTTCTCGCAGAGGAAAAGGAGAAAGCAAAACCAGGCCAGGCATATTTCTCGCCAAGACGCTAAGACGCCAAGAAAGCATAAGCAAGACCCTGGTTCCCTTTGCGAGTTTTGCGGCTTTGCGAGCGATGCCGTTATCAGTTTCATCATTGTCCTGACAAGGAGGTGCATATGCCGCGCGTTCTGATCGACATCAAGGGACAGGACTTCCGGAAGCCTGACCACGACATCGAGCCGTTCTTCGCGAACCGCTGGTCGCCACGGGCCATGACCGGCGAGGAGGTCACGCGTGAGGAGTTGATGCGGATGTTCGAGGCCGGCCGGTGGGCCATGTCGTCCATGAACAACCAATCCTGGCGGTTCCTCTACGCCTTCCGGAACACGCCGCACTGGGAGACCTTCTTCGACCTGCTCACGCCCGGCAACCAGGTTTGGTGCAGGAACGCGGCGGCCCTCATCGTCATCGTATCGAAGACGACCTTCGATCATAGCAACAAGCCGGCGCGGACCCATTCCTACGACACGGGCGCCGCGTGGTACAGCTTCGCGCTGCAGGGTACGATGATGGGGCTGGTCGTCCACGGCATGCAGGGGTTCAATTACGACAAGGCAAAAGAGCTTCTCGGCGTGACCGACGAATACCAGGTCGAGGCCATGGCTGCCGTGGGCAGGCCGGGGAACAGGGAAGACCTGCCGCAGAACCTGCAGGAGCGGGAGACCCCTTCGCAGCGGAAGAAGGTAAAGGAGTTCGCGTTCGAGGGCGGATTCGGGAAGGTATAAGTAGCGGACCAGGGTAGTGGCCAGCGCTCAGGTCTCCCATTCCCTTGCCTGTTCCGCAAAAAGGGAGTACGCTCGACTTATCAGAAGAGGGGGTAACAAATGGAAAATACAACGGCAACGATCTCATGTCCGGAATGCAGCGGTAAAGGTTTCATAATGTGTCCTGTCTGCCATGGACAGGGACGACAGCCCAGCAGCAATGCGTCTCAACGTCCGTGCGCGAGTTGCCACGGATCGGGGAAAAGTGTCTGTCCCAAGTGCCGGGGGGCAAGAAAAGTAGCCGGCGAAAAATAGAAACCCTTGAGCGCTTTATCAGGTTCGGTTTCACTGTCTCCCAGTCGCCGTGTCGATTCCCCGTCACCCTGTCGGCCCTCATCGCGGGGAGTATGGTTGAACGGGGGGCAGACAAGGGCGGCAGGTTGACAACTCACCATCTCACGGGCGGACCGTACGGTCCCCTCCGGCCTCTGAAGCAAAAAAAAGCCCCTCACCAGGAGGGGCTTTGTCATTCGATGATCCTCTGTTATTTGCCGATCCGGTCCAGGATCGTCCGGCCATTCAGCGGCCTGACGGGGCGGTTGTTGTCCGGAAAGCCCCCGTACGCGGGGAACTGCGCAATAAGCTCGTGAAGTCTCTCAACGGCAACTGCCGAGACATGCACCGGCTCCTGCAGGACGAACCAGCGCACGCCTTCAGTGCAAGGGGGCGTGGTGAGTGAACCGGAGTAGGTGTAATAGTTCAAGGACTGGGGAAGCAGGGTTTTCGCATTGATAGTAACGCCCACCGGAACCTCTCCTTCTTCTTCGGGGGCTTTTTCCATGATAAGGTCGACGAGCCGATTCGGGTTATGCCCGATCTCCATCAATATGCCGACGACGGCAAGGTCGCCCAGCATGTCGCGGTGGACAAGGTGAAGCTCCATAGCCGCCTCTTGGCCGTTCACCATGTGCTCACTCGGCGCGTGGAAGTGGAACTGCACGAGGTCGTAGACGTCAAGACCCACGACGAGCCTGCTCGGGTGATGTCCAGCCTCGGCTTCATACGGGACCTCGATGACGTGACCGTTGTTCTCGACCACGAGGGGCCTGTCGAGATAAAGCGGGAAGAGGGCCGGCAGGAACGCCTTCATGGGGTTGACAATATCAATGGGCGTCTGCTTTTTCCCGGTTTCCTGGAAGCCTTCGAAATCCGGGATGATGGCGCCACAGGTCCTGAACTCAGGGGTCAACTCTCCCCAGAAGCTGGGACCCAGGGGGCTCCCTGGGTCATGGTTCCAGTCCACGGCAAATGCGGCAGAAAATGTCGTTGCAACTACGAGGACGATAACAGCTAGCTGGCGGGTGAACGGTCTGATCGATTTCATGTCTTTCCTCCTGAATGGGATTGCTTGGTTTGGTGTCACGACATTGCTGGTGAGACCCCGGAGCCTGCTTCCTGCTGGCTTTTCCTGATCACCTCCTTTCCGCAGGAATCAGACGCGCCGAGACCGTGTGCAGCAACAGAACGTTGTTCCCTGAGACAGGCCAGAGTAGTAAAAAACGCCTCGCGCGCCCCGGCATTTTTTTTTCACGAGCGCTGCGTTGCGGCCTTTCTCCTTGGTGCACCTGGATTGGACCGGAAGAATCACCACGATCGGCGCAAGGGCCAATACCACTCCCTTCAACCGTTGCCTCGAAAGTCCTCTTTTCTGCAACTTTTTATCCGATTGCGATGCGTCGATGAGGTGGGATAGATCAAATTGTAGAACAAAGTCGGCATATGCGCAAGGGCACATCAACTCACCATTTTTTCCAGCCCCCCCAGAATGCATTCCCGCGATGTATAATTCCTTATAAAGATGTTCTGACCTTATCCGGGAAAGGAGAGTGCATTCATGAAAGAGCTTGCAAAGTATGAGGGCCAGGCCTATGCCTTGCTGCGCATGGTGGCGGGATTCATGTTCTTGTTCCATGGCGCCCAGAAGGTCCTGGGGGTCTTCGCCGAGGTGCAGCCGGCGATCGGGTCCCAGATCTGGATCGGCGGGGTCATCGAGCTCGTCGGGGGGCTGGCGATCATGCTGGGACTCGGGACCCGCTGGGCCGCCTTCATCTGCAGCGGCCAGATGGCCGTGGCCTATTTCCAGTTCCACTGGCAGTTCCAGATGGGGGCAGCGTTCTTTCCGATCGTGAACAAAGGTGAGCTGGCCGCACTCTACTGTTTCGTGTTCCTCCTCATCGCCTGTAAAGGCCCGGGTAAATGGAGCCTGGACAGGGCGGCTTGAGACCGGAGGAGGCGATCATGATGGCTCGAGCGGGCAGGCAGATGCGGATCTGCACCCTGCATTTTCTCATCGCGCTTTTCCTTGCGCAGCTGCTCTCCGGTCAAAGCGTGTCGGCGGAAGCGGGAGGGATCGTCCTCACACCCATGGCAACGGGCCTCAGCAAGCCGACGTCCATGACCCATGCCGGGGACAACAGCGGGCGGCTCTTTGTCACTGAACAGGAGGGCCGGATCATCGTGCTCAGAGGCGCTGATTCCCGGAAAGAGACGTTTCTCGATATCTCCGACCGGGTGAGCTGCTGCGGCGAGCGGGGCCTCCTGAGCGTCGCCTTTCCCCCGGACTTTGACAGGAAACGATACTTCTACGTCGACTACACGGACAGGAACGGCGATACCCGGGTCAGCCGGTTCCGTCTGGCCGAAAGCGCCGGCCGGGCAGATCCCGCCAGCGAGGAACTGATCCTGTTCGCGAAGCAGCCCTTTGCGAACCACAACGGAGGCCAGCTCTCCTTCGGCCCGGATGGATATCTCTATATCGCCATGGGCGACGGCGGCTCTGCAGGCGATCCCTTCGGGAACGGCCAGAGGACCGACACCCTGCTCGGCAAGATCCTGCGGATCGACACCGAGAGCAAGGCAAGGCCTTACGCTGTTCCTCCCTCCAATCCCTTCGTGGCCAGGAAAGGTCACCTGCCCGAGATCTGGTCCCTGGGGCTGCGCAACCCCTGGCGGTTCGCCTTTGACCGGAAGACCGGCGATCTCTATATCGCCGACGTGGGACAGAACAAGTACGAGGAGGTGAATGTGCAGCCGCGTTCGAGCAGGGGCGGGGAGAACTACGGCTGGAACATCCTCGAGGGTGCGCATTGTTTCCGGTCAAAGAACTGCGACCGGACCGGTTTGACCATGCCCGTTGCGGAGTACGAACATTCCCGGGGATGTTCCATCACCGGCGGCAGGGTGTACCGCGGCAGGGAGTTCCCTGCCCTGGACGGCGAGTATCTCTACGGGGACTACTGCTCCGGAAGGATCTGGGGACTGCGTCGGGCAGGGAACACCTGGGAGGTCCGGGAGCTCCTGAAGGCCCCGATCGCCATATCCACCTTCGGCGAGGACGAGCAGGGCTCGCTCTACGTGGCGGATTACGACGACGGCAGGATCTACAAGATCGAAGCGGGAAGACAGGAGAGCGGGAGATGAAAAGACGGCAACGTGAGCGGGAGAATGACCTCCTCTCCGGTAAAGAGGTCCTCCCGGTGGTTGGCAGAGAGGCGTGGCGCGACTGGCTTTCGAAGAACCACGCTGGAAAACAGGAGGTATGGATCCTTTTCCACAAGAAGCACACCGGCAGGCCGTCGATCCCCTACGACGCCGCGGTAGAGGAGGCGCTCTGTTTCGGCTGGATCGACAGCCTGGTGAGGCGGATCGATGAAGAACGGTACATTCAGAAATTTACGCCGCGGAAGAAGAAGAGCGCATGGTCGGCCTCGAACAAGGAGCGCGTTCAGCGGATGATCGAGCTGGGCAGGATGACCCCTGCCGGCATGGCAAATATCGAGGAGGCAAAGCGGGACGGATCGTGGAGCAGACTGGACAGCGTAGAGCGGCTGTCAGCAATGCCGGTCGCGCTCGGACGGGCGTTGTCCTCCGCGCCCGGCGCGATGGAGAACTTCAGGGAGCTTACGGACACGCAGAAGAAACAGTTCCTGTGGTGGATCGAGAGCGCGCAGCGGGCAGACACGAAGGAAAGACGGATCGCCGCGATCGTGAAACTCGCGGCGAAGAAGAAGACCCTCAGCGATCACTTCTAGCGGTCCCGTATGAAGGACCGTCCGCAGCATGCATAACGTCCATTTCTTCTGCACCGCCGGTCACCGCGCCGCGCAAACACGCCAAGTTGGCTTCTGTTTTACCTGACAATACTGCTTTCCCTGTGCGCTTTAACGCACAAACACGATGGCATGCCTGCGCACGAGTGCGATTGGGCCGCGGAAAAAAGAGGCCTTATTGTATGGGCAACCTGGGGCTCCGCTGCGCTATGCATGCACGGACACGGTTGCACGTTCCGCCTCAGGAGTGTGTCGATCAAAACATTCCGTTCGCATTTGCCGCCTTCCCGGGGATCTCCTGGATAACGTCCCAGTGTTCCACGATCCTGCCGTTCTCGAGCTTGAAGATGTCGACAATGGCATTGCCGGCTGTGCCGGGCTCGCGGATTGCATGCACGTGCAGGATTACATAGTCCCCGTCAGCGAATACCCGCATGATCTCGCTGTGCGAGTCCGGGTACTTTGCCCGAAGGAACTGGAGGAAATTCTGCAACCCAGCCGGGCCGTCGGCTGCCAGGGGGTTGTGCTGGGTGTAGCGCGGGCCCAGATACTTCGAGGCTGCCTCGAAATCCTTCTGGTTGATCGCCTTCTCGTAGAAATCCTTCACGGTCTTCTTGTTCTGCTCCTCCTGCTTGTCTGCCCCGAGGACCGGCTGGGTCATGAGAACCATGCCGAATATAGCTGCCGCCGTAACGATCCTGTGCATACTGTCCTCCTCGTATCGCCTCTGATAAGGCGTTCGATCCATCCATCACTTTATTAGTATAACAGCAAAACGAGGTGTGTTCTCTTATCCCGAAGCGTGACGCATATGATCACTTGGCAAACCAAACGTGAAGGGCGTGAGTGCCGGTGTCAGCCGGTCCTGATCCCGCAGCTTTTCTTCGCGAGGGCGTCAGCGCCGCCGGATCTTGCCGGACCTCCTGTCCTTCCCTGATCTTCGCTCAAGCGGGAGGAGGATGAGC
>Ga0102851_10000639_pt1 | contig 18321 bp, 15 predicted proteins | sample Mud3Dept3metaG_FD_79558 | JGI IMG/M metagenome (GOLD analysis project Ga0102851, IMG submission 79558) | Freshwater wetland microbial communities from Ohio, USA, analyzing the effect of biotic and abiotic controls - Mud 3 Core 4 Depth 3... | ecosystem: Environmental > Aquatic > Freshwater >... | reverse complement strand
GAAAATAGATAATGTTATGGTTTATACTCCGGATAGAATCGTGAGACAAGGTTTTTGGGAAGGCTGGAAAGAGATGTTCTCAGGTCTTTACCAGAGCCGCGAACTGATTTGGAGGCTGTTTGTCAGGGACTTCAGCGCAAAATACAGACAGTCCATCCTGGGCGTCTCGTGGGCCATTCTCAATCCCATATTAATTGTCGGCGTATTCGTTTTTCTCAACAGATCCGGTATTCTCATCATCGAGGACACAAAAGTTCCCTATCCGGTTTTCGCGTTGCTTGGTATATCTCTATACGGGATCTTTTCAACCGGCCTGTCCGCTGCAGCCAGCAGCATCATCGGAGCCGGACCCATGGTTACCAAGATTAATTTTCCTAAAATAAGCCTCGTCATATCATCGTTCGGTCAAGCGCTTGTCGAGTTCGCGGTCCGCCTGGTCTTCGTGGTGATCGTGCTCATTCTCTTTCATATCGTTCCACCGCGATCAGCCCTTTTGTTCCCTCTTTCGTTGATCCCGCTTCTTCTCTTGACGTTAGGATTTGGACTTCTCCTTTCTTTGCTGAGCGGAATTTTTCGCGATACCCTTCATGTCGTGTCCCTATTTACGACATTTCTTCTTTTTATCTCTCCCGTGCTCTATCCGTCACCGAAAGCAGGGCCTTTTGTCATTCTCAGTACCTGGAACCCTGTAAGCTATTTGATTATAGGCTGCAGGGATGTCCTGTTAACGGGTGCCTTGAGCAATCAAGCCGGGTTTTTGTGGACTTCTTTTTTTTCGATCCTTGTCTTTCTCGTATCTTGGAGGGTCTTTTATATCGCAGAGACCAGAATAGCAGAGAGGATTTAGGAACATGCCCGGCGATACTTTAATAAAAGTTGAGAAGATATCCAAAAAATTTTCCCGAAGCCTTAAACACGTAATGGCTTACGGCGTGGAAGACATTGCGCGGAACCTGGTCGGTCTTCTATCCCGTGCAGACCAACTCCGTGATGGTGAGTTCTGGGCCGTCAATGATATATCGTTTGAAGTTAAACGCGGAGAGACATTGGGTCTGATCGGGCCGAATGGATCCGGCAAATCAACTCTTCTTAAAATGTTAAATGGCATTTTCATGCCCGACAGGGGAAGGGTGGAGATGAGAGGCCGGGTCGGAGCGCTCATCGAGGTCGGCGCCGGTTTCCATCCCATGCTCACCGGGCGGGAAAATATTTATCTTAATAGCTCTATGCTGGGCATGACAAAGAAGGAAATAGACAAAAAATTCGACGAGATCGTTGATTTTGCCGACATTGGTGATTTTATCGACTCGCCAGTCAAGCATTATAGCACCGGCATGTTTGTGAGGCTTGGATTTGCAGTTGCAATACATACAGATCCGGATATATTGCTTATTGATGAAGTACTCTCAGTCGGCGATATAAATTATAGAATGAGATGTATAGATAAAATCAAAGAGTTTCAAAGAAAAGGGAAAGCAATTATTTTTGTTTCGCATGATATGTCTACCGTCAAAAAAATATGCCAGAATAGCATTTGGATGCACGATGGGCAAACAATGAAGATCGGCGAATCCGGTCAAACCGTTGATATGTTCCTTGATTATATGAGAAGAATGAATATCGACTTGGATAGCCAATCGATCATAAGGTCTGATACGCTGGATATTATTGATGTTTGCTCTGAAGATATTGATAAAAAGCGGCGACACGACTTTAACTTTGGGGAGTCCGTTTTTATTCGGATAAAATATAATATGCACGCTCGGATCAATGGCCTCATTTTTGGCATTGCACTGTTTACCGGCGATAATATCTGCATTTCTGCACTTCATACAGGCTTCGATGGAATAATTCTGGATCCTCAAGTCGGCACGAATGAAATTCTTTTAGAGTACCCTGCAATAAATCTTTTAAGTGGCACCTATTATTTTGATATAGGATTTTTCGAGGATAAGGCGATCATCCCATTCGCCTATTCGCCCAGAGTTCTGAAAATTCATGTTACGAGCTTGTTCCCGGGAACGGAAGGATTATTGATCATGGAGCATAAATGGCAAAGTCATTAAGGATTGGGTTTCTTCAGGCAAGTAATGAAATTGATGTCCAGTGGTTCAAACCGCTGTCCTTTGGATATCTGAAGGCGTATCTGGACCGATATCTGGAGGGAGCTGTCGATATGCATTTTATCGATGCCCAGGAGGAACGTCGTTCATTTGATATCATTGCTGTTTCATCCACCTCCCAGGATTTTTATATTGCCAGGGAAATTGCAGCATCCGTTAAAAAGCTCGACAAAGACATAATCACGATTCTCGGCGGCCACCATATAACATATCTGCCGCAAACACTTACAGAGGATTTTGATATCGGGGTCCTTGGTGAAGGCGAAGAAACATTCCGGGAAATCATGAGGTACTTTATCGACCATGGTCTTGCACTCAATAGTAAAACTTTAAATAGAATCAAGGGAATTGTCTACTGGGAAAATGGCCATCGTGTGGAAACACCGAGAAGAGATTTAATCTCACCGCTTGATGCTATCCCCTTTCCCTATAGACTGAAAGGAAGCGAGCCATATCTTTTTTCATCTCGCGGTTGTCCTTATAAGTGCGCCTTTTGCAGTAGTTCTGCCTTCTGGCAAAATACCCGGTATTTCAGTGCTGAATATGTTGTAAAAGAAATAGAATATATAATGGAACTTTTTCCCGATATTGGCTATATAACGATATGGGACGACCTTTTTATTGCAAATAAAGCACGCTTCAAGCAATTCATAGAATTAGTGGAAAAGAAGGGGTTGAACGATAAATTGGGATTTGCTTTCTCTGTGAGGGCCAATCTGGTTGACGATGAATTGTGCAAGGATTTAAAGCGTATCAACGTCAAAGCTACCAGTTTTGGTGCCGAGTCAGGCTCTGACAGGATTTTGAAATTGCTCAAGAAGGGGACTACTGTCGCGATAAATCAGCGAGCCATAGACATACTTCATAAACATGACATAAGCGTCATATGTTCATTTATTGCAGGTACGCCATCGGAAACAGAGAACGAAGTGCGGAGCACCTATGAGTTCATTCTAAAAAATATAACTGACGGCAAACTCTCTCCGCAATGCGCGGTAAATATTCTTATGCCTATGCCGGGAACAGATATATGGAGACATGCAGTCGATGCAAATATTATCGACATTAATAATTTTGATTGGAAACGCTTGTCAGTTTTTGCTTCATACAGACATTCCCTAACGAAAAATTATGACGATTGGGTGGAACACAGACGTAATAATAATTCGATCTACCTTGCCGAAGAGACATTGCCGCAAGAAAGACTATATGAAATAATGCGTGTATATGAAAAAGTAATTATCGTGCTGGAAAATAATAAAATACTGGAGAAGAATAATTCGGAATTAGCAGTAAGGGAAAAGGAATTACGCACCGTTCTCGAAAGAGAGGCTTCAACCGCCGGGATGAGAATTATTCGCTTCTTAAAGAGAATTTTCCATGGGTAAATATCCATGGCAAGATATTGACACGAACGGTGAAAACGCAATTACAAGACTCTTGCGACTTGTTACAAAAGGCAAAAAGATCCTTGAAGTAGGATGTGCTTCGGGGTATGTATCGAAATATCTCAACGATCATCTGAATTGCACAGTTGTGGGCGTGGAAATAGATCCAGTTGCAGCAAGAGAAGCAGAGAAGTATTGCCGCAGAGTTATTGTGGGCGATATAGAAAAAACTGATATTTTTATACATCTCGTCGGCGCCGAACGATTTGACATTATCACATTTGGCGACGTTCTTGAACACTTGCGGAATCCGAGTTCAGTATTGCAAGCCATGAGACCACTGTTATCGGAGGATGGATTTATCCTTGCATCAATTCCCAATATCGCGCATATATCCGTCGCCCTTGAACTTCTCGAAGGCAAATTCGAATATAGACCCTTAGGCCTTTTGGACGATACGCACATCCGCTTTTTTACAAAAAAGAGCATTTTGGCCATGTTTCGGTATGCCGGGTTTGAGATAGTTCAATGGGATAGAGTAATTATAAAACCTGAAGATACCGAATTTAAAACCAATTTATCCAGTTATCCCCGGAGCTTGCTGACATTTTTGCAGGCAGGCAGCGAGGCGTTAACGTATCAATTCGTCATAAAGGCCATCCCCTGTTGTTCAAACGGTATTCAGGAAGAGCCTTCAGGACAGATTGAGATGTCGGCACTGCAAGAATTAAGAGCCTCTATCGTTGAAATCAGCGGTCGACTTGCCGATAAAGAAAGGCAACTTATGGATAAAGAGAATCAGATTCAAGCCATGTACAACGCTCGAAGCTGGAAAATAACCTCGCCATTACGGAAATTATTTTATTTTGTTAAACAAGCTGCAAAACAGATAAAGGGATGAATAAAAAATGGATTCCCCGAAGATAAGCGTCATTATGCCGGCCTATAATCACGAGAAATATATAGGCGAGGCTATAGAGAGCGTTCTTAATCAATCGTTCGAAGATTTTGAATTCATTATTATCAATGATGGTTCCACTGATAGGACAGATGAGGTCATCAGGTCGTATGGTGACAGGCGAATAAAATATTATGTGCAGGAAAACATGGATGCCTTTAATGCACTGAACAGAGGACTTTCTCTCGCAAAAGGGCGATATATCGCTATTCTGAACTCGGATGATGTATACCATAGGGAAAGATTATCTTTTTTGTGTGACGCCATTGAAAGGCATAAAGCATGTTTCTTAATCACGAATGTAAGTCTTATAAATGAGACTTCCGACCCTCTTGAGGATCCATCAAACATATTTGTCACGTGGTTGAACAGGTTGCTATCAGTTTATGACCAAACCAGATCGCTCGAACAAACTTTCCTCCTGGGGAATATTGCCGTAACAACGTCTAATTTCTTTTTCTCGTCTGATGTGATGAAGGAGATTGGCGTGTTCAAGCCCTTTAGATTTTCGCACGATTATGAATATGCGCTTCGTGCTTTTTTCAAGTATCAAGACAAATTTCTTTATTTTCGAAAAATACAGTACCTTTCTTATAGAATACATGATAACAACACGATAATCAAAAATATTACTGAAGTAAATAAGGAAGGCTTGATAATTTTACTCAATATCATTCCTGAGTTAATATCTGGCAAAGAAAACAAAGACAATGCTAAGATGCTTTTAAAAAGTCTTAAGGAAATTTACACGCTGATATTTCATCAATTGGATGAAAAGGAAATAATAATACAAAATATGGAAAAAATAATACAGGATGAACAAATAATAATACAAGATATGATCAATTCAAGAAGTTGGAAAATTACATCTCCGCTTCGCAGGACGGTCAATTTAATTTCAAAGATAAAGAACATACGCTGAAAAGAATGGATTCATGTTCAATTTTGTTTGTTGACCGAACAAGAATATGTACTTAATATATGTGCCGTATGGGAAGCTGATCGATAAAATTAATTGCCCAGAGGATTGTAAAATGTTACTCAATCGGATAAAAAAGTTGGCCCATGGCCCCAGTGAACATGCATTCTACTGCAACGCGCTTCAAGGCAATTCTACTTACAATATTTGCATAAACTGTGACATGACGGTGTCCTGCAATTGCCAAGACTTCGACGGGAGCGGGCACATCGGAAATCTACGGACCCATTCTTTTGTTGAGATATTCCGGAGCGGTAAGGTCCAGCAATTTCGTGAGAAACTTGCGCGCGGAGAATATGCTATCCCTGTATGTTCACATTGTTCAGAGTTGAGAAAAGTCGCTAAAAATGAAGGGGATCAGTATTTGAAAGGATACGATCTTCCAAAAGCACTTATGATAGAGAACTCGATACTCTGCAATCTATCTTGCCGGTTTTGCGACCGGATGGTGCAGAAGATCCGAAGTCAGAAGCGGATGTCGCTTGAGGACATAGAACTGGTAGCAAGACTTATACATGACTTAGGTATTGTGGATGTCAGCTATCACAATTTGGGGGAACCTTTTTTCTCAGATACGTTCCCTCAGGAAATTTCTATCTTGAAAAAACATAACCCTGAATTGAGACTGTGGATGTCCACAAACGGAGTAATGGCAGATACCGTTGAGAAGGTGAGGGCAGCGGTTGAGTTTCAGCATATTTATTTCTCCATTGCCGGGCCGTCTCAGGAAATACTGGTTAAGTACCAGCAACGCGGGAATTTTGATAAGGCGTTCAACAATATGAGAAGAGTGGTGGAAGAAAGGAATAGGCAGGGAAGGACAAGACCGATCGTCGAGTGGAAATATGTGGTGTTCAGGTGGAACGACAAGGTTGATCACATCAACAGGGCTATCGAATTGGCTAGAGTTGCGGGAGTTGATCTAATCTCATTTATGTATGGAGATGCGTCCCGGCTGCACAGCTCATGGAGATACAAGCATTCTGCTTTCTTCAAGAAACTAGGAGAACCTTCGTGGCGGGGACGGGAAATATGGTTAAAGCATCCTCAGGGTGTTGGGAATAATGAAGAAAAATCATGAGGGAAGTTGAGATAAACCTGAATCCGGCGAGAAAGAGAACAGATTTTCAGCCGAGCAATTATCTTGATGGCGTACTCGAACGACCTCACGATACCAGAAGTTGGCTGGCAGTTTCAGTATTGGCCGGTTCTTGGATTTTACCAGCACGCTTGGTATCAGCAGTAAACGTGATCGTAATGTATTAAGCGTCATATTTTGGATACCTGCTTTGGGAAACGGCTGTCAAGGAAGAAGAGTTCGCCGCAAAAGTCAAGGAGTTCGAAGAGCACATTGCAGCCATAACAAATACACATTGATACACATATTCTTATCGATACTATACTAAATGCGCTACTCTTTGGAAGAAAATGAAAAACTCTTAAGGTAAACAATTACTATAGCAATATGCAGAGGGGCTTGTTATACAGACATAAACAACCCAAGGCGGTCATAGATGACTAAAAAAAATAAGATTCTATTTATTAATCCTACAGGCTGGCAGAAAGAAAGCATTAACTTAGGTTTGTCGTATCTATCCGCTGCTCTTAAAAAGGCCGGTTATTCGACTCTGACGCTTGACATTAATTATCATCCAATGAGCGACTTGGCTTTAGTGCAAAGAGTAAAGGAATATTCTCCTTCTATTGTCGGAATTTCTGTAAAAACTGCGACAGCGAACGAAGGAGGGCGCATAGCAAATTTATTACGCGCTGAGCTCGGAGAGGCTGTTTTTCTCGTGGGGGGACCGCATATTACCATTTGTGCAGAGAGTTATATGAAGGCTTTCCCGGTTTTTCATTATGGGATCATGGGCGAAGGCGAACAGAGCATTGTGGAATTGGTTGACGCTATTGAAGACAAGAGACCCGCTGATTTGATAGCCGGTGTGGTACATCGCAGCAATGGCCAAATTATCGTGAATCCTTGGTCCCCACCCGCTCATTTGGATACTTTGCCGATGCCGGATATTGATGCTATCGAAGGATTTGACTGGAACGATTTTAGGTATCCTATAGTTACCAGCCGAGGATGTCCCTTTGATTGCATCTATTGCTGCGTTAATAAACTTACCGGATCTCGAAAGTGGCGGTCGCGAAGCGTAACGAATGTCGTAGATGAACTTGAGAACGTCGTCCGGACGAGAGGAATTAAGACTTTTGAGGTCTGGGATGATAATTTTACCCTGGACATCAAAAGGGCTAAAGAAATCTGCCGCGAACTTATTAATCGCAAGCTCAACCTGTCATGGTATTGTCATAATGGCATCCGGGCTGACAGAATTGACAAGGAACTTGCCAGACTCATGAAGCAGGCAGGGTGTACGAGCATTGCCTTTGGCATTGAAAGCGGCAACCCCGCGACTTTTAATTCAATAAAAAAAGGCGAACCTCTTTCCGCTGTCGTCAATGCCGTAAATATCGTCAAGACCGCAGGCATCAAAGCGGTAGGATACTTTATCATCGGGCTCCCCGGAGATACACTCGACAAATTTATCGAAACAGTGCGGTTTCAGCGTTCACTGAAACTTGATAACTATGTCTTTGGCATGCTGATCCCTTATCCGAAAACCGAAGTGTGGGATATAGTGCAGACCCGCGGTACGATGTTTTGCGATATCACCCGTACCCAGCATTTTCACAGCGATATCGTTCCCATTTCATTCGAAATGCATGAATTCCCCAGGCAGGACATGGTACGTGCTTTTTATATCGCCAAATATTTCCCCTTGTATGAGGCTGTTCAGAAAGTAATTGATAGCAGTAGGGTACCTGTCGTGGTGTATCAGGCAAATACACGGCTGAATGCGTCTTTAGCAGGTATGATGATCGCCTGTCATCCCGGTACAAGACATATAGTTGTAGGTGAACTAGACAAGGATTCGATTACTGAGCTCCCTTCATTTTCGCAACTGCCCGATGGAATCAACATTACATTTGAGCAAACTATGCCGAATGATTTATCAAAAGATGCTTTGATCGTTGTCTGCCATCAGGATCAGTTATTATCAAAGCATATTGTTTTTAGTAACACCGGTTTAATAATTGTTGACCCCTCTTTGCCTCGGACGATTCAGGTAAGAAAATACATTAAACCACTTTTTGCGCTTCCCGGCTCGATGTTAAGCGTAATTGGAGTATTCTCAGCATTGGCAGACAGTGCAGCAGAGTTTAGTGCGAGCGAAATGCGCAAGGTACTTAAAATCCAACTTAAGATCCACTATCCTGGATTGGTAAAATTAATAAAGATGATAATCAAAATTCCTCACAGGATTTATGGATTGCCGAAGCGTGCAATTTCTCTGCCCTGGCAAATGTACCACTACTCCCGCGCCAGGAAAAGACTGAAAATGATAAAACCTGGGAAGAAGAAGGCCTACCCCTATGACGACTATCCTACATATCTGTGATTGGTATCATCCGATTGGCGGTGCAGAGAAGTTATTATTTGATACTCTAAAACTTCTTGAAGATGAGGGCCATACGAATATTGTCGCTTACAATGACAATCCAAACCAAAAGCCTAGCGGTTTGCGCCCGGAATATGCATGCACTGGACTGGAATCCTGGGAATATCATAATCCTAAGAATATAGTATCGGCGAAGAGGGCGATAAAGGCAGTAGAGAAAATCATTAAAAAGCATTCCCCGGACATTTGCCATATCCATAATTTTCAAAATTCTTATGTTACGGAATATCTCATTAGCAGAATGCCCTGCGTAAGGTCCATACATGATCCACGCTTATATTGCTTTACAAATTGGAAATTGCTTCCCGATAGAAGTATCTGTCCCTATCCGCTTGGCGAGGACTGCATTACTCAGGGCTGCATAACCAAAAGCAGACTTCCGCAAACCGGCTTCGAAAGCAATGCACGTTGGGTTCTCAGAAATTTTGAAGTTCACAAAAAAATGTCAGTGCTTATTGCAGAAAGCAGGAGGCAAATTGAATGCATGCTGGATAACGGATTCCAGCCCGAACAGATAGCCTGGCTTCCTAACTTCACGCCGGTCCGTTCTGAACAGGAAGTTGAACAGTTTCTGCAAGAGCATTTCAACCCGAAAGAGAAGATAGTCCTCTTTGTCGGCAGGGCATCCTATGAAAAGGGAGCTCAAGTGCTGCTCGACGCTTGCCAGTATTTGAAAAGCAAATGTAAAGTGGTAATTATTGCTGCTGGGCCTCTCCTTGGTGAGATCAGATTACAGGCTTCAAAGTATGCCGGCTTGGTAGAAGTTATCCCTGGCCTCTCTTATGAGGAAACCAGAAAGTACTATGCGAGATCGTCAATAGTTATAATACCCTCGGTATGGTTGGAAAATTTTTGCCTTGTTGGTTTGGAAGCATTTGAAAACAAAAAGCCTGTTATCGGCTCCAGGATAGGAGGCATTCAGGATTGGCTTAAGGAACCTGAAACGGGCTGGTTTTTTGAACCTGGCAACGCACAAAGCTTGGCTGAGAAAATCGACCTGGCCATGGCAAATCCGGAACGCCTGCAGGAAATGGGAAAGGCTGCATATGAGCGCGTTCGCAAATATTATAATAGCGGAGTTTATATTGCTCGTCTTCTGGAAATATATCAGAGAGGGATCAAGGCATACAAGAAGGGAAATTGCTAATGAGAGCGGCAGTTGTAAGGAGGTACAACAAAGTTAAAATTATAGACATTCCGGTTCCCAAACCTGAAGAAAACGAGCTTCTGGTAAAAATTGACGCATGTGGGGTGTGCGGCAGCGATTTCATTGAGGCGCAAGTTTGGGCAAAAAATTGGAAGAGGTTCGGTCATGAAATTGCCGCAACGGTTGCCGAGACGGGGGAGAGCGTAACCGGGATCTCAGTCGGTGACCAGGTAGTTGTCGCGCTTTCGGTGCCTTGCGGCACCTGTACCCCCTGTATTACCGGGCATCCCAGAAAATGCAATCGCCTCATCGTCGTGGAGCAGGGAGGGTTTGCCGAATATCTTTTGGTAAAAGATTACCGGTTACTATATAAGATAGACCCTGTTCTTCCGGCAGAGCTGGTATGCCTTACAGAACCTCTTACGGTTATTCTTGACGCTTTTCAACTCGTAAATATACAAGCGCGCGACAATCTCCTGGTTGTGGGAGGCGGGAATATTGGATGTATGTCACTTCTTGCTGCCAAAGCACTCGGGATAAATGTACTCGGCGTGTTAGGGAGAAGCATGGATTCGAGACTTACCGCCTCTCTCGATGCGGCAGGTGGAAGCTTTTTCCCTTGGCACAGGTTCATGAGCATGATCGTTGGTGTCTCTGCCACGTTAAAACAAAGGTTATCAGAACTATCGGGAAAGCTTTTTGTGTTACACACTGCCCCCCCCCTTTATATTTCCAAGTACATTGATGCGCTCCCGTATGATTCGACGATCGTTAACATAGGACTGTCGGCATCCAGAAAGAAGAACGCAATAACGTTTGATGCTTCCAGGTTAATTTTTAAGAGAATTCAGCTTATGAGCGCTTTTCCGGTACCTTGCATGCATCTATCCCAGGCCGTATCGCTGATCCGCGAGCATTCGGCACTATTTTCGCTCTTATCTACTAAACAAGTATCTTTGGAACAACTGCCGGACGTAATCGGAAGCTCAAAAGGAACAAGAAGTAAAATAGTTATAAAAATTTACTAATTATTGAATTTTGGGCAGTATCCAAACCTTTACGAAACCTGCCGGAATGCCCCGTTCTGTGAAAGGAAATGAATGGCAGCTCGTGAGCTCGTCCGAGCAGATCGTTGTCGATAACGGCCCGGAGTTTATCAGCAATGCGTTGGATGCATGGGCGTATGAGCGAGGAATCAAGCTCCAGTTCATTCGTCCGGGTAAGCCGGTTGATAATTGTTACATGGAGAGCTTCAACGGCAAGTTCCGGGACGAATGTCTGAACGAGAATTGGTTCATGAGCCTCGATCAGTCCAGGAAATTTGTCGAGGACTGGCGCGTTGATTACAATCAAACCCTGCTTCACAGCTCCCTGGGAGACCTGACTTCCGCTGAATTCAAGCTGCAAGGGTTGTCAAAGATCGGTCAAAACCTCTAATTGCACGTGGCACTACAAAGGGGGGGTAGTCCGTTATCCCCGGATCCGCCGCAGCAGGTAGCGGCAGGCTCCTGCAGATGTGTGGCATATTCTTCCGGAAGCAGCAAAGAGCGAGGGTATGAATAATTCGGATGAGCAAAGGGCGGCGCGATCTCCTCGGCATGAGGAGCCTTCAATTCCGACGGATACCGCTCGGGTCGAAGGAGGCATACGCGCGGCCGGAAAAGGACCTCGCCGGCCAGTCGGCAGAGGTCCCGTGGTGACCGTAGTCACGGTGGTCCGGAACGGTGAAACCTTTCTGGAAAGGACCATCCAGAGCGTTATCGGCCAGACATACGACGCTGTCGAGCTCATTATCATCGACGGCGGATCGACCGACGGAACGCTCGACATCATCCGGCGCTATGATGCGAAGATCGAATACTGGTCGAGTGAACCGGATAAAGGGATCTATGACGCGATGAACAAGGGGATCGATCTCGCGACTGGTGAGTGGGTCTTTTTTCTGAACGGCGGCGACGCACTATCGCATAACGAGGTCTTTTCCCAGCTCGTTCCGGAGCTTCATGAAGATATCGATGTCCTGTACGGACGGCATGAAGTGGTCTACGACGACAACTATTCTCGGACGCCGGCGCTGGGTGACCTGCGGAACCTTTGGAAGGGAATGGTCTTTTGCCACCAGAGCATGCTGGTAAGGACCCCGATCATGAAGCACCTGAAGTTCAATAGTGAGAGCAGGATCGCGGCCGACTACGAGTTCATTTTCACACTCTACGCGCAGCAGCGCCGATTCCATGCCGTGGACCGGGTGATAGCCCGGATAACCGCCGACGGATATTCGTCATCCAACAATCTCAAGATGATCCGAGAGCAGTGGCGCGTTGTGAAGCGTTTTAAAGGCCAATCGATCGCTCTTGACTGCTATTATCTCGGCTCACTGGCCTCGGTAGCGGTCAAAAACATGGTCAAGCACTGTCTTCCCAGACGCATGGTGAATAACCTGCGGTCCCGGCAGGGGATATGACCGCGGAGCGGCACGATCATCGCGGCGCAAGAAACGCAGTGTAGTAGTAAATGTATTTAGCCTATTGAGGGATAATGCATATGAGTGCTGAGGTATTGCTGTCTCATGCCCAAAATGTGAAAGCACGGACAGAGATGACGCGCAGGGGACTCAACTGCACCAGTTCGCTGTTCAAAAGGATCTTGCGTAAGGTTCATTTTATCGGCGGCGTATCCGTTGGTGAATGCAATAAGAGCTGGGACGTTCTAAAATCAGTTGAGTTCATTGAAAAGAATGTGTTGCCAGATAAGGCTGTTTTGGACATCGGAGCATACGGTTCTGAAATGCTCTGTTTGCTTCATCAACTTGAATATTCCGATCTAACGGGCGTTGATCTGAATCCGAAGATCATCCAGATGCCGCATCAAGACAAAATACGTTATTTCAAGATCGATTTCATGCAAACATCCTTTGATAGCGCATCGTTCGACGCGGTCACGGCCATTTCTGTCATAGAGCACGGATTCGACTCTCATAAGCTCCTCGCAGAACTGTCGCGTTTAACCAAGCCCGGAGGATATCTTATTGCGTCCGTGGACTACTGGCCAAGCAAGATCGATACTTCCGGAATGTACCCTTTTGGCATGCCCTGGAATATCTTCTCAAAGGACGAGTTGCTCGCTTTTTTCAAAGAAGCTGCGGCGTTCGGTTATCAGCTTTGTGGAGATATGCATTTGGATGTCATTGAACCATCGATCCTATGGAAAGGGAAGAGATATACCTTTGCCTGGTTTGCCCTCAAGAAGGTCGAATAGATCATCATGATCTCTTCTCCCCGGAGAGGTGAAAGTTCCAATAGAATATAATGCGAATTGCACTTATTACTGGATCATATCCACCTGATGTCTGCGGCATCGGCGATTACACCTTCCGCCTTGCCGAGGCCCTTCGGCAGCAGGGGATCGCGGTCGAGATCGTGCATGGCGGAAGCTGGCGCCTGCATGATACCCCCCGTATCTTCAGACACATTCGATCCCTGCGCCCGGATATCGTGCACATCCAGTATCCGACGATCGGCTTCGGAGCCGGATTGGCGCCCCAGTTGCTCAGTATTCTGGTGCGCGGCGTTGTCACGATCCACGAGATCAGCAGGGCCCACACGCTGAGAAAAATATCGCTGTTCCCCTTCAGCGTGCGTCCCCTGCACGTCATATTCACGACTCCCTATGAGCAGGGTTTCGCCCTCAGCTGGGCGCCCTGGGTCGCTCGACGCAGCGATGTTATCCCGCTCGGCAGCAACATCGCCGTCGGCACGAGCGAGAAGGCGTCCGATGGGGAAGAGATCATCTACTTCGGCATGATCCGGCCGAACAAGGGAATCGAACAGGTCCTTATACTGGCCGAGCTCATCAAACGGTCATCGCTGCCTTATCGGATCAGGATAATCGGCAAACCCTATCCCGGCCTGACCGATTACTTAGAAGAGCTGCGCCTGCGGTCCCGTGAACTTCCCGTGATCTGGAGCCTGGACCTCTCCTATGAGGAGGTCGCGGACATTCTCTCACAATCGCTCGTGGCCTATGTTCCGTTCCCCGACGGCGCCTCAGGACGCAGGGGAACCTTGCTGGCATTGCTGGCGAACGGGGTGGCGACCATCACGACAGGAGGTTCGCATACCACCCGCGAGTTGGATGACGTTCTTGAACTGGCTCACAGCCCGGAACAGGCGCTTGCCCGCATCCGGACGATCTTGAAGGACCCCGAGCTCCAAAGGAAATTGTCGAATATGGGGCGAAGGTACGCCCGCGGTTTTGCCTGGGATCGTATCGCTGAGCAGCATATCAGCCTCTACAAAGGCCTGATTGCCCGATCACGATCATGAGAAGTGAACGGCAACCTGCGCGTGGCCGTCGTTCCGACGGCAGTTGATGAAGGAGCGGCGGATCCATCATGACTTCCGGTTCAGACAATGACCTCGGTTTTGCGGCTCAGGCAGGAGCAAAACAGCTCTTTTTTCGATACGGTCTGGGCTTTTTGATCAATATTGCAGGCACCGTGGTCATAGCGCGCCGGGGAGGCCCTGAATTATGGGGTCTGTTCGCCATATCGCAGGTCGTGCTGACCGTTTTTGCGGTGTTGAGCCAGGGATGTTGGGCCTTTGTCATTCAAAACCGAACGCCCCCGACAAGGGACGAGGTCGGCAATTGTTATTCCCTGCAGGCCATGATCTCAGCTTTATGGGCACTGATGGTCCTCTGTCTATCGCCTGCCATTGCCCGTCATCTTTCATCGAAAGAACTTTTCCCACTGCTGCTGGGTACGGTGTTCGGAGGTTTTTTTTATGGATGGCGATACGTCATCTGCGGGCTGTCGGAAAGAAATCTGCAATACCAGGTATCGGCCTTGACCGAACTATCAGATATCATGGTCTTCAATGGCATTGCCGTGGCCGGAACACTGGCGGGCCATCCTTACGGGGGAATCCTGGCAGGGAACATCCTGCGCGGGGTGGTCTCCGGCATTGTCGCGCTGTCTACGGCGCAGAATGAATTGTATTTTCGCTGCAGCAGCGACGTGATCAGGCGGATCGCCCGGTTCAGTTTGCCGTACAGCGGTTTTGCCGCCCTGCAATGGCTGCCAATCTATGCTGGACCTGTTGTCGCAGGCCTGTTCCTGGGCGTCCGGGAACTAGGCCTTCTTCAGCTTGCCTACAAGACCGTGGAGTACCCCCGCGTGCTGGTTACGATCTCATCCCGCATCTCCATGAGCCTTTTTTCCCGATTAGGAACACAGGCCGATGAAGTTCTGAACGGAGTAGTTAGAACGTTAAACAGCCTTTTTTTATTTCTCGTGCCCGCCATGGGGTTGATCGCTGCCCTGGGACCGGTCTGGATACCCCCGGTCTATGGCTCTGCCTGGCTGCCGATGTCGGACGTCATGCTCGTGATACTCTATCCCCATCTTGTCATGGCAATGATGATGATCCTGACCTCGCTCTTGAGCGCTCGAGGGAATTCAAGGGCCTCCCTCGTGTTCTATGGCGTGTACAACGCCGTCTATTGGTCTGCCGTGGTCATCGTTACCCCTCACTTGCAATTCTTCGGGCTTCCGGCAACGGAGTGGATAGCCCTGGTCGGATGCGTCGTTCTCCTCAGGGAGCTGCGGTCAACCGGCATAGGCGCGGGCATCTTTGCCCGGTATGGGGGAACGCTGTTGGCGGCCTCGTTGGGCGCCGCGCTTCTGCATGAAGTGGCCCTGCATCGCACTCTCTTGGAGTCGATCTTGGCGGGCTTCATAATGACCGGTCTCTGGTTTGCGTTTTCGCCGGCCCGGAAGGAGATAGTTCAATGGATCAAGCGGTAACATGCCCGGGATGCGGAGCGCAGGACAGATTTCGTGCAATCGAAACGATCGATGAGTTCGCGATCATTCGGTGCACCACCTGCGATCTGGAATTCTCGAACCCCATGAAGACGCCGGGCGGAGACTGGTATAATAAGGCCTATATCATCCGTCACAGTATCATCAACACGAGCATTCAGGAATATTACCATTGGGCGGTTGCCTCTTTGCCCGCACGCGGAAAGCTCCTGGACGTGGGATGCGGGGAAGGGGTGTTCGTCAATCACGCGCGAAAAGCCGGTTTTGAAGCCTATGGGATCGATTTTTCCCGGGAGTCGATCGATGCGGGCAAACAGCTCTATAATCTGGATTCGCTCTTTACCGGTACCCTGCAGGAAGTGCAGGAGAAAACCCGGATACAACAATTCGATGTCATTACCTCGTTCGAGGTTCTTGAACATCTTGATGATCCCCGAGCGTTCCTCCGGGAGATCTCTCTCTTGCTCAAAAAAGACGGTTCTCTCGTTGTCAGCGTGCCGTTCCGGAACAAATGGCCCGTCAGGGAGTTCAACGACTATCCTCCCCACCATCTCACGCGCTGGACGGAACAATCCCTTACAGCGCTGTTCTTCTCCAGCAACTTCTCCATCGTACAGATAAAGCAGGGCTCGCGGTTCAATTCGTACCGGATATTCGTCAACTATCTGTTCCGCATTTTCCTGTACCGGGTCCTGGGTATCTATAGCAAGGGGCTGACCGTCAAAAAGCCGGGCGCCGTAAACGTCAATTTTCTGAAAAGCCCTGCTGTACGGCACCTTCTTTCCCTGGTGAGACCACGGCTCGTCCGAGACATCCTCTTATGGCCCGTTGCTGCGCTGACATTTCCCATTGCCTTCCCCTGGTTCAAGGGCTACAATCTCATGCTCATCGCGCAGAAAAGACGGCATGATGACCTGCTGGACCGGGACGATGCACGCGAGGAGGGGCAAACCGCACGATCATGAATATTGCCATCATACATGATTATCTCTGCGGTATCGGCGGATCCGAACGCATATTTCAGTATATGTGCGAGGAATTTCCCGAGGCGGACGCCTATACGCTCGCCTACAATCCGTCGGCCACCTTTCCATACTTCCGGACCCGCCGGATCCGGACAACGTGGCTCAATCGGTTCGTTCAGTCTACTGCTGCTTTTCGCTGGTCGTTCCCGCTTGCCACGTATGTCATGCAGTCGCTCGATCTTTCCCGATACGACGTTGTGCTCAGCTCCTCGGCGACCGTGGCTAAATATGTGAACGTGCCAAAGGGACGCCATATCTGTTACTGCTACATCCCCACGCGTGCGATCTGGCATTTTAAAGAGTATTTCGGAGATTCCATCAAGGCGAAACTGCTGAAGGTCACCCTGCCGTACTTGAAACGGCGGGATCTGGCTGCGGCCCGGAAGATCGACCGTTTCATTGCGATCTCGCAGGCATCGAAGGAGTACATCAGGCAGTATTACGGTCGTGATGCCGATGTGGTCTACTGTCCCATCGAACTCGACAAGTTCCGCCCTTCCGTACAGAAAGGGAAGCACTTCCTCATCGTCTCACGGCTGGAGCGCTGGAAAAAGATAGATTACGCGGTGGAGGCATTCACCCGCCTTGGGCTCCCGCTCCGGATCATCGGTGCCGGACCCGAGGAGCAGCGGCTGCGCGCGCTCGCCGGGCCAAATATAACGTTTCTCGGGGCCGTGAATGATGCGACCCTGGCGAGGGAATACAGCGAAGCAGGGGCGGTGATCTTCACGCCATTCCTTGAATATGGGCTCATACCGCTGGAGGCGAACGCGAGCGGAACTCCCGTCATCTGCTATGGCAAAGGGGGCATTGTTGAGACCATGGTGCCGGCAGAGGGCAGGCCGGGGAAGGGCGTCGACGCGACCGCCGTATTCTTCTACGAACAATCGGCTGACGCCTTGATCGATGCGATCAAGCGGTTCGATACAATCACGTTCGATAGCAACGCACTGGTCAGGCACGCGCAAAAATGGGGCGTGCCCAGCTTCAAGAAGAAGCTGCGGATGATCGTGGAGTCGACCGAACCTCCGGTCCCCCGTTAACGACCAACTACCTCGCCCCTTCCTTCTGCAGGACCACGTACACGGTCTTCATAAGGATCACGATATCCAGCCACAGGTTCCAGTTCCGGACATACCACGAATCGAGCGATATGCGGTAATCATACGTCGTGTTGCTTCTCCCGCTGACCTGCCAGAGCCCCGTGATCCCGGGAAGGACGCTGAAACAGAGCTCCGCGCTGTCCTTGTAGTGCTTGTCGATCTCTTCCTGCGTCACCGGCCGCGGCCCCACAAGGCTCATCTCTCCACGAAGCACGTTCAGGATCTGGGGCAGTTCGTCAAGTGATGT
>Ga0102851_10000638_pt1 | contig 18324 bp, 11 predicted proteins | sample Mud3Dept3metaG_FD_79558 | JGI IMG/M metagenome (GOLD analysis project Ga0102851, IMG submission 79558) | Freshwater wetland microbial communities from Ohio, USA, analyzing the effect of biotic and abiotic controls - Mud 3 Core 4 Depth 3... | ecosystem: Environmental > Aquatic > Freshwater >... | reverse complement strand
GTCATGAATGTGTCAACGAAAGCTGATATTAAAGTTTCGTTAAACGGTGTGAGTCTGCCGGGATTTACTTTCAGTTCATCAACAAAAGAAATTACGGCAGTATTGTCTTTAAGGAGCGGTTCAAATATCGTCAAAATTGACGCAACGAATGGTGATAAATCTGCCTCAATTACTTATACAATTAATTATTCTCCTGTGTCAACAACAACAGGGCGGGATGGCGGAACTACTACTACCGGAGGCGGAACAACAACAACCGGAGGCGGAACAACAACAACCGGTGGTGGAACAACAACAACCGGTGGTGGAACAACAACAACCGGTGGTGGAACAACCACAACAACTGGTGGAAAAACAATTCCGGGCGGAACTACAGCAACAGGCGGCACGACCACTGGCGGCGGAACAACAACCGGCGGCGGAACAACAACGACAACAACGGGAGGTAAAACAACCACAGGAGGAACTACAACAACGGGCGGCGGAACAACCACAACAGGAGGCGGAACGACAACTACAACAGGAGGTAAAACCACAACCGGCGGAGGAACAACTACTACAACTACAACCGGTACAGGTAAGGGAGGTTAGAATATTTTTATATAAAAAGGGGGCGAAAAATCTTTTTTCGCCCCCTTTTTTTTTGCAATCATAGTTAGTTAATTCCCGTTGTCATTAAAAATCCAGATTTTGCAAACAGTATTCAAATGTAAATTTAAATTCATAAGCACAGTTTTTGATTTTTTCTAAAACTAATTTAAGAATCTTCCGGCCTCTTTCAGGACGAAAATAAGCATGCTGTTCCATCGCTCTATTAAACGGTAGTATTTTAGAATTTTACGGTTTCATTCAGTCAATACTTATTTATATATTTACTTTAGTCAACGATATGCTATTTGAATCGCTGATCATATCAAAAAAAAGAACTATGAAACTACGCGCCTTAGTTATTGATGATGAAGATTTAGCCCGCAAAAATCTTACCATGTTGCTCGAAGAATATTGCGAGGATATTGAAGTGATAGATGATGCAGCAAATATTATTGATGCTAAATCTAAAATAGAAACCCTTAAGCCGGATGTAGTTTTTTTGGATATCCGGATGCCAAGTGGTTCTGAAGGATTTGATTTGCTGGAAGAAATTGAAAACCGGAATTTCTTTGTTGTATTTGTAACTGCGTTTAAAGACTATGCCCTGCGTGCTTTTAATGCAAATGCAATTCATTACGTTTTAAAACCGGTAGATATTGAGGACCTTCAGCAAGCGGTACAAAAAGTAAAAGAAGCACGCCTGACGTTCCAGGAAAATCCCGGAAATTTTGACACGTATTTTGAGTCGATTCGGAATTTATCCAGATCAATGGAAAACCAGGGTTATGGTTCTAAAGTTGCTATCAGCCATACAAAAGGAATTAAACTTATTAATACGGAGGACATCATGTATCTTGAAGCTTCAGGAAATTGTACCATGATTTATTTTACGGATGGCAAAAGATATCTTGACACGCGAACGCTTAAAGTTTATGAAGGAATATTAAATCCTGCTCTTTTTTATCGCGTGCATAAATCACATATTATTAATTTAAAATACCTCAAAGAATATTTGAATGAAGATGGACATTTTGCAGTTTTGAATAATGGTAAATTAATACCTGTTGCGCGAAACAGGGTTTCGTCATTTGTAAAAACACTAAAATCACTTTAGGTGAAATTCTTCATTACTACTTTTAGTTTTTTCGTATTTACAGTTGGTTTTTCGCAACGCTATAATTTCATCAGTTATTCGCTCGAGGATGGTTTGCCGCAATCACAGGTATCGGATATTTGCCAGGATCAGTTTGGGTATTTATGGATTGGTACTGAAACTGGTTTGAGCCGTTTTAATGGACTTGAGTTTGTAAATTATTCTACTGATGACGGATTGCCGGATAACGAAATTGACAAACTTTTTATTGATGAAAATAATAAACTTTGGGTTGCTACACCAAAAGGTATTGCGAGGTTTGAAACTGACAGGTTTGTTTCTTATTTATTTTCGAATTCTTTTACCATCGAATATAATGTTAACGATATGTGTGAATTCAATCACCATATTTATCTTGGAACAGACGAAGGTTTATTAAGATTTGAAAAAGATACTTTTTTGCTGCTTACTGATGGAGACGAAAGTGCTTCTACAATTCGCGCAGTGTGCAATTCCGGAGATAGTTTACTTATTTGCGGATCAAAAAACGGGCTCTATAAATACGTTGACAATGAATACCTGAAATTTGGAAAATCATCAATTGATACACTTAATATCAGTGATGTTTTTTTGAGAAATAATGAGCTGATTATTTCAACTTATGGTTTTGGTATTTTGTCATATAATATTGCTACCGGCCGGGATTCGTCATACACTACTTCTTCCGACAGGATTCGTTCTATCTATGCAAATTCAAAATCAATTTTATGCGCCACAAAAAATGGTGCAATTGAAATTACTCCAACCGAAACGTATTATTACTCTTTAAAAAACGGGCTTAATTTCGAAAATATTCGCTGTGTTTTTATTGACCGGGAAAATAACTTATGGTTGGGAACAAATGGGAAAGGACTTTTGAAATTGACCGGAAAGTCTATTTTGTCATATTCTAAATCAGACGGATTAAGTAGCGATGCCGTAATGGGAATTTCCCAGGATACTGATGGATATTATTATTTCGGAACATTCGATGCCGGCGTAACTAAATGGAAAGAAAATGGAGACTCCGCAATAGTGAAAGTTTTTGATACTGAACTAAAAAACAGTACTGTTTGGGTGACTTCTGTTGATAAAAATAATAATTGTTGGGTTGGTTCTTCTGGCGGTATTGATTGTATTTCAGGCAACGGATTAATAAAAAATTCCGGGATAGACGAAGTAAATTCAAAAATCAGAGCGATACTTTTTCTCACGGATTCGATTAAAATTATTGGTGGTTCGTCCGGTGTTTTTATTCTTTCAGATTCGAAGATTACAAAACTTTTTCCTGATGAATCACTCGACATAAATAAAATGATTGTTTTAGACGATCTGCTTTTCCTGGCAACCACCGGCGGGTTATATTATACTTCGATATCAGGAAACATGACTGAATTAGAATTCATTGATCTTCCGGAAAATAATGTAAAAAGTATCTGTGCAGATAAATCCGGAAATTTATGGATCGGGACCAATAGCAGCGGAATTTATTTCTATCAAAAAAATGGCACTATCCGATTTTTTAGTCTTGACAATACGGACTCTAAATCGAAAACCGTTTTGGGGCTTCTGACAGATTCTTTTGGCAATATTTGGGTGTCTACTTTAAACGGCGTATACGAGATTCACGAATCAAGTGCTGCTGACAAGAAATTTATTATAAATCATTACGGCAGGGCAGAAGGCTTATTGACTCTTGAATGCAACCAAAACGCCCTTTACGAAGATGCCCAGCATTATATTTGGGTTGGTACATCCGAAGGTCTGGCACGAATTAATCCGGCGCTGAACAATGAACTATTTTCATTTCAAAAACCTCATTTGGTGATTACCGGTATCCGATTATTCATGGAAAATTTTGATTACAATTCTTACGACATTATTCTTGACTCATTAAGTGGAGTTCCATCCAGTATTACTCTTCCTTACAATAAAAATCATTTGACATTTGATTTTATCGGTATCAATTTAAAAGATCCGGAAGGTGTGCGTTATGAATATCGACTTCTGGGCGCAGAAGAAATTTGGTCGCCGCTTACAGGAACCAGCTATGCCACTTATTCATTTATCGGTCATGGCGAATATGATTTTGAGGTAAGGGCCACAAATACTTCGGGCGAATGGTCAGAAACGCAACGTATTCATATTATTATTCTGCCACCATTCTGGCTTACCTGGTGGTTTATTGCGATAATAGTTTTAGCAGGAGTTTTAATAGTTGTTCTCATTTTCAGAATCAGGATAAAAGCGATTACCCAGAAGCAGGAAAACGAAAGACTGGGTTTTAAGAACAGATTATTATTTCTTGAACAGCAATCACTGAACGCAAGCATGAACAGACATTTTATTTTTAATTCACTTAACTCGATTCAGTATTTTATTAATAGTTCCAATAAACTTGCAGCGAATAAATATCTGACAAGTTTTGCAAAACTTATTCGCAAAAATCTGGATAGTTCAACTGCGAATAATTTTATTGTCACCTTACAAGAGGAAATTGAGCGAATTGAATTGTATTTGTCTTTAGAAAAAATGCGATTTGAAGGCAAGTTTGAATATGTGCTTGATTTAGATAAAGAAATTGAAACAGATAACATAGATATTCCTTCAATGATTCTACAACCTTTTGTTGAGAATAGTATTATCCACGGAGTGCTTCCGATGCAACGAAAGGGACTTATACAACTGCGGATTTTTAAGGAATATGGTTTTCTTGTATTCGAAGTAATTGATGATGGTTTTGGCATTGATAACAGTATGAATCTTAAAAAGGCCAAAAATGACTCAGATCATGAGTCTATGGGAATGGATATTACAACCAGGCGCATTGAGTTAATTCGCAAGCTTACAGGTGAAAACCTGATGATTATAGGCCCTTTCCAGGTAAATAATGCGCTTGGCGAATGTCTCGGAACCAAGGTTATTATTAAGATAAACATTGAAAGTCAGACCCGCGAATAAAAAAAACACATAAAATTGTTGACATTTCGGTGATTTATTTATACATTTGTTAGTAATAGGTGTCTTGCCTTGTTTAAAAAAGCATGAAAAAAGGATTGTACATATTAAGTTTGATTGCCTTTCTGGTGGTTTTTGCCGCTTGTGAAAAGTGCAGTAAACCTGTTATGACAAAAGATGCTTTTGCTATTTCGGAAAATAATTTAACTGATTCGGATAGTGATTTTTCCGGAGGTCAGAGAGGTGATAGTGATGAAGACGATATTGATTTAGATGGAGGAATAGGCATTACCGATCCGGATGAAGATGAAGATTTTGATGGGATTGTTGATCCGGACGAAGATGAAGATTTTGATGAAGACGGAAAATAATCCGTTTCTATAAATACTTGAAACCTTCCTAATTTTTAGGAAGGTTTTTTTTTGCTCAAAACCGCTACCTTTGTGAGCGAATGAAAGAACTTCCTAAGGATTTTTGGTTACTCTGTCTGTCAACTCTACTATTTATTTTAAGCGTCAACCTTATTGTACCTGAGTTGAATGATTTTCTCGAGTCAATCGGCGAAGGAAAATCAAAAAGTGCCGTGTTAGTTCCCTGGGCAATTGCAGCATTAATATTAAGACCTCTAAGTGGAAAAATGGCGGATGTTGTTGGCCGCAAATTTGTGATCTATTTTGGTGTTTTAATCAGCATTGTTTGTGCTTTCTTTTATCCATTTGCAATTTTTCTAACTTCCTTTATTTTCTTACGCTTTTTTCACGGATTTTGTGCAGCATTTCAGCCAACAGGTTCATCAGCGTTAGCCGCCGATTTAATTCCTGAAAAAATAAGGGGAGAAGCAATGGGATTTTTTAGTATTTCAATAGCTCTCGGATTCGGTATTGGTAATATACTTAGCCAACCAATTAAATTTTATTTCGGCCTGGACGGTCTGTTTTATTCTGTCGCTATTTTTGGAGTGATCTCGCTATTATTGACATTGCCAATAAAGGAAACAAAAAAAAGAAAGCCGGATTTTAAATGGTCGGACATAATTCCAAGACCAAAAGAACTAATTGCCCGGGAAGTATTTGCGCCCACGGCAATAATGCTTCTGATAACAATTTGTACAGGATTTTATATCCTTTTAGTCCCGGATATTTCAACTCATTTGGGAATTGAAAATAAAGGCCTGTTTTTCTTTACGCACATGGTTAGCAGTTTGATTGTCCGTTTTTTGGCTGGTCGGTTATCGGATCGGATCGGACGAAGAAAAACGTTGGTTTTTGGTGTCGCTATTTTTGCCATTGCCACGACTATTATGATAAAAGTTGACGGACCTTATTTGTTTCTTTTTTGTGGTTTTATTTATGGCGTTGGAACCGGAATTATTTCACCAACCCTTATGGCATGGACAACAGATCTTTCTAATCCTGAATACAAAGGAAGAGGACTTTCAACACTTTGGATGGGTTTGGAATTCGGAGTTATGGTCGGGGCCTTTGGAGGAGATTGGTTATATAAAAACAATCCCGATAATTTGCCAATGATATTTACTATCGCATCAGTAATTTTGACAATTATTGTAGTTTACCTGATTACATTGGGTAAAAAAATTCCTGCTTATTACGAGGAAAAATAAAACCCGATTACCATGTAAGATAACCGGGTCTTATTTTAAAAACAGGCGTTAGTTTTTTACAACTTTTCGTGTTTCAATTATTCCATTACTTTCTAATTGCAAGAAATAAATTCCCTTTGGCAAAGTTGCGGTTGAATAATTTAGATGATTAGATCCGGCAACTAATTCACCCTGATAAATAACTGAAATAAATTCTCCAAGTGCATTTACCAAAGTAATTGAGTAATCTCCATTTTCTGCAATATTTAACTCAATATTCATAATATCATTAACCGGATTAGGATAAACGCTGAATCCGGAAATTTGAGTATCTTCAAAAAGGCCAGTCATCGAAGCCGGAAATAAATTAATGTCATCAATATATATATTATTACCGCCGTCATTTTCAAATTCAAATTTGTACCTGAAATTAGAAACAAAGTAGGTGTTGTTAATATTATTAACCTCATCACTATACCATGCCGATTCATCAGGAGGTAAATAAGGTCCGGTTGCGATTATTGTACTTAGTGCGGTTCCGGTCCAGCTTTTCCGTAAAACCCAGGTGTGGCCACAGTCTTTTGAGATGTAAAACCGCAACCTGTCATTGTCACTGCTCGAAGTTTTTCTAAATGCATAACGGAAAGTAAAAACTATAGTGTCGGCCGGATTGACGCCACTTAAATCGATTGGCCCTGAAGAAAAGCCGTCAATTGTTCCTATTTGTGTTGTCTCATAATTATTAAGTTTTACAGATTTATAACCTTGACTTGCAGCAGTTGAAGTTAAGAGCCATTCTTCTAGTCCATCTTCATTAGTGCTTGTGAATCTTTGATTATCCGGAAACGTTGTGATGGTTTCAAATCCTTCGTGATAAGGAAGCGGATCGCCCGGATTTGCGAGTACAATAATATAATTTACAGAAGTGCTTGTTATGGTTGAAGATCCATCTGTTGCCTGTAGCGTAACATTGTAAATACCTGGTGTATTATATGTTATAGTTGGATTTGCTGACGGAGATGTACCCGGGCTTCCACCTTCAAAAGTCCAGTTTGTTCCTGAAACAAAATTATATGAATCATCTGTGAAAGTGACCGATTCTCCGACGCAAATTATCGTCTGATCGGCGTAAAAAGAGACCATACAAAGTGCGTCCGGCAAATTGACCCCGGTTGCATTCAGGTTTGCGGTTGTCCATAAATTATCGCGGTCACCAACATTTGAGTTTAAAGCTGCATGCATTCTGGCTTTTTGACCTTCCGTAAACATTTTACGGCAACCGGAATACTCCATATAATTTTCGACATTATTGAGCGAACCACAGCTAATACCATTTACATTACAAGCTGTCCAGCCGATTGAATTAGGGGTGTCTGTTACATCATCATCAATATCGCAATTGCCCGCAACTTCCGGATTGTTGGAATTGCCCCAGACATGCATTAAATTCAACCAGTGACCAACTTCATGTGAAAGTGCGGTTGCATAACTCGGATTACCTGTTCCTAATCCACCGCAATAGGAATGGAGTATTTTAATTCCATTGCTCATGAGGGTTGATGACCAGTTTGCAGGATAAGTTGTATAACCTGCGGCGCCATTAGCTTCGTTTACAACAAAAATATTAAGGTATTTATTTCCCGGCCAGTTACCATGTTCAAGATTAACGGCATCAACCTGGGCATCGCCATTATCATCATGCGTAGATGCGGTGTATGTTCTTGTTATACCATTTGTACATGCACCGGTATTTGTTTTGCGTGCAAGTTTAAATTCAATCTGAACATCTGCAACTATTCCTAAAAATGAAGGATGGACTGTTGACCAGCTAGCGTTAAGTTGATTAAAATCGTTGTTCAATCTTTCAACTGCATCCCAGACCTGTTCGTCAGAAATATTCTCGGGACCGTTTGTATGCAATATGTGAAATACAACGGGGATTGTGTATATAGCAGTTCGCGCCTGGGGATCATATTCATTTGCAATATAATATTCTGTCCATTCTTCCAGTTCCAACCTTGATTGTTCCATATCAAAGGCAATTGCAGGATCTGAAAAACGTAATTGATCCATGTATTCGTTAGCGTAACACTGATGAACCTCTTGCGCAAAATTCAGGTTAGCCAGGGAAAAGCCGGATATCAACAAGAACGTTTTTAAGAATTGATTTTTATTTTTCATGTTTTTTGAGAATAAGTAAGCAATTATTCTTTTATAAATTTAATCGTTTCCAGCGCTCCTTCTGTTTCAATGCTAACAAAATACACACCACTTTCAAGCATTGAAGTTGAATAAGGAATGGTGTTATTACCAGCTTGTAAAAACCCTTCATAAACTGAAGCAACAATCTGACCGAGAGCATTTCTAATTATTACTTTGCCAATAACAGTATTTGAGGTTGAATAGTTAATCTGAATAAAATCAGTTGCCGGATTCGGATACACACTAAAAGTAACCGGAGTCTCTATTTCATTAATAGCAATCATAGATTCCGGATACAAATTAATATTGTCGATGTAAATATTATTACCGCCGTCGTTTTCAAACTCAAATTTATATCTGAAAGTAGAAACATAGTAAGCAGAGTTAATATTGGTCACATCCACTTGTACCCAGGTTGCAGTATCCGAAGGCGTGTAGGGTGATGCTAATGTGCTTTCGCTTAGCTGACTGCCGTGCAAATTTTTTCTCAGAACCCATGTTTCGCCACAATCTTTCGAAATATAAAAACGCAATGTTTCATCGTTGCCTGTAGTTCTTTTTACGTACGAAAATCGAAAATTAAAAACCATCGGATCTGCCGGATCAACACCGCTTAAATCAATTGTACCTGAAATAAATTGATCAGTCGTTCCAAGCGTTTGAGCAAAATTTCTAAGTTTCAAAGATTGTTCGCCTCCGAATGCCGACGCCGAGGTAACATTCCAGGCATAACCGCTTTCATTGGCTATAAGGAATTGCTGGTTGTCGGGAAAAATTGTGTAATTCTCGAATCCTTCTTTGTAGGGAAGACTTTCTCCCGGACCAGCGAGTACAATTACATAAGAAGGTTGAGTAGTTGATACTATTGCTGATCCGTCGGTAACTTCGAGCGTAACATTATAAATTCCCGGAGTATTAAATGTTATTGCAGGATTTTGGTCAGATGAAACATTCGGAGTTCCGCCATCAAACGTCCAGGTCCTTCCTGTGATGTTAAAATAAGATTCATCATAAAATTGAATAGTTGATCCTGCGCAGATAACTTTATTTCCTGAACTGAAAGAAGCTAAACAAAGCTCCTCCGGGTTATTAACGCCTGTTGCGATTGCATTTGCGGCAGAGGTTAAATTTGCCAGGAAATTTATGTCAGAAAGATTAAACAACATAATATTCATCTGATCTGTTGAGAACATATTCTGACAAGGTGCATAGCTCATATAATTTTCCCATTGATCATAGGCGTCAAAACCATAAAGGTCATTCACCGGAACATCGGTACACGAATTTTGAATTGCACCGCAAGACCAGAACGCTTCGCTTTCCGGAGGTGTATCACAACAATAATCCCCATTGTTTGAACAGTCAGCGGTATGGCATCCATCCTGGAACGTATGAAATAATCCCAGGCAATGACCAACTTCGTGTGTAAGTGTTCTATCGCCGGAAAGTGCAGTTCCGATATTTCCGTAAGCATCGTTCCTTATAATAATACCATAATTTGAGCTACCGCCGCTGTATGGAAATTCGGCATAACCTAAAATATATCCTTCAACACCATCTGAATTAATTGACTCAACAATCCAGATATTTAAATAATTATTTCTGTTCCATGCATTCAATCCACCCGTGCTATAATGTTTTGCATTATCGTCTGCATTTATTGTGGTACCCGGAGAAAGTCTGCGCTCAACGCCATTTGTACAGTTTCCGTCCGGATCAATTTTCGCTAAAGCAAACTGGATTCCGGTATTTGCAGCGATTGGTAAAAATGGAGCTGTACCGGTATTACGCGTGTTGATTGTATCAGCATTTAACCGCTGATAATCTTCGTTAAGCATGTCTATTCCGCTAACGATTTGCTCGTATGAAATATTACTTTCACCTCCATCATGAATTACGTGAACAACAACAGGAATAATAATTACGGTCCGGTCATTACCATTTATTTCCTGTCCGGAAATTTCTGACATTTGTTGTTGAATTAACAATTGCCTTCCGGGATTTTCGGCATTTAATTTTGAATTATGAGAATCAAATCCACACCAATTTTGTTGAGAGAAACCGATGCAAGAAAAAATCAATAAAGCGCCAACGAGTAGATTTTTTTTCATTCGTTTATTCTTTTATTAATTTGATTGTTTCTACTGATTCGTCGCTCGCAACTTTAATCACGTACATACCTGACGAAAGGTTTGCAAGGCTGTACTCAATCGTATTTAATCCATTCATTAACTGACCGGAAAAAATAACCGCAACTTTATTTCCGATTGCATCATAAATACAGATTTCGTAATTTGAGTTTGCATTGGCAACAAATGAAATCATCACATTATTTGCCGCCGGATTTGGATAAACATTAAGTCCCGGCTGATTTTCCAAATCGCTTATGCCGGTCATTGATATAGGATACATGTTAATATGATCGATATATATATTATTTCCTCCTTCATTTTCAAATTCGAATTTATATCTGAAATCTGACACGAAGTAATCAGAACTAATATTCGCGATATTTACTTCAATCCATTCTTCCGGAGATGTTGGTTCGTATGATCCGCTTGTGATAAAAGAGCTTAAAGTCGGACCATGTAAATTTTTACGAAGTATCCAGGTTTCTCCACAATCTTTTGAAATATAAAATCGCAGTTTGTCATCATCTGTACTTGATTTGCGGTTATATGCATATTTGAAATTAAAGATCATCGTATCACTTAGCGAAACATTGCTAAGGTCAATTGTACCCGAAATAAGGCGGTCTTTGGACGCATCCGTCAATCCAAAATTCTGAATATAAGCGCAATCATAACCTGAATAAGCGACTGAACTTGTTAACTCCCATGTTGATAATCCATTTGCATTTTCAACAACGAAACGATCGTTATCAGGAAGAATAGTTAAACTTTCAAAACCTTCTTTGTACGGCACAAGGTCTCCCGGAACAGGAAGAACCAGAATATAATCTGTAAGGGTTAGTATTTTGGTCGAAATTCCATCCGTTACTTCCAGCGTCACATCATACGTACCGCCGGCGGCATATGTCACAATTGGATTTGGATCCGTTAGCGAAGAAGCATTTCCTCCGGGAAACGTCCATGTCCATCCTGTTACATTAAAATAACTGTCATCAAAGAAACTAATAGAATTTCCCGCGCAAATAATTTGACTACTTGAGGAAAAATCTGCCGCACATAAAATTTCAGGTAATAACACTCCGGTTGTAGATTGATTTGTCAAAGAAACCAGATTTGCGAGGAATGCAATATCCGTCAAGTTAGCCGTGATAATTGCTTTCTGACCTTCAGAAAACATATTTTGACAAGGCGCATAACTCATGTAATTTTCCCACATGTCATAAGCATCGAAAGTATAAGGATCATTGAGTGGAATTCCGGTGCATGAATTTTGTGTTGCTCCGCATGACCAATGCGCTTCACTTTCAGGAGGTGTATCACAACAATAATCTCCGGCAGCGCCGCAATCAGTGGTGTGACATCCGGTTCCGCCGCCAAAAAATGGTCCCTGGAAGGTGTGTAATAGTCCAAGACAATGTCCAATTTCATGCGTCAATGTCCGATCGCCGGAACCTGTACCAATTGTACCATAAGAATCATGACGAATAATTAAACCGTATTCATCATTCGCAAATTGCGGGAATGCTGCATAACCTAAAGTTGTTCCGCCCGTACCATCGCTTGCAATAGTATTAACGATCCAGATATTCATGTAATTATTGCGGTCCCATGCATCAAGACCTCCTGATGAATAATGTTTTGAGGCATCAGTTGCATTGTATGTTCCTGTAGCAGAATTTCTTCGCTCAACACCATTCGTACAATTCCCGGCAGGATCTATTTTTGCAAGCGCAAACTGAATTCCAACATTTGCAGATACAGGCCAGAAAGGTGCCTCAACCGTATTTCGTGTATCAATTGTATCAGCATTTTGACGATTGTAATCGAGATTCAGCTGATCAATTCCTGATTGAATTTGTTCGTAAGAAATATTTCCAGTTCCATTATCATGAATTACATGTACAACAACGGGAATTATTATCGGATCATTTCTATCCTGCGCTACAATCTGACCACTGCTGATCCGAATATTGTGCTCAATAAATTGTTGTTGTGAACCAGGATTTTGTTCGAACGTTTTTTGCAAATACAAATCAGATCCGCACCAATTTTGTTGTGCATAAAAAGTGATCGAAAATCCCACGAGGGAAATCAGGAATAAGCCAAATTTTTTCATCAGTAGATAATTGAGGTTATGAAGATACAACTTTTGGTCGGGATTGCCACAAATTTTAGACAGAACCGTCTATTATTGAGATAGAGGGAATTATAAACGGCAGATAATTAGAGGCGAATGGAGTTGTGTTAAATTTCAATTGGCTTTGAGAGAAAAAAATGAAGCCGTATTTTGTGATTATTATTCCATTATCTACCGTAATAAAACTGATATTATTTTGTCTTATAAGATTTATTATAATAAGTATTTTCAGCACTATAAACTTCCTCTTTCGGCAACCGTTTTTCGCGCCACCATTGCAGAATCCATAACAATAAATTTCCGCTCAAAAAAGTGTACTCAGCTACCAGGTAAGATTTGATTCCGGGAATAATTGAAAACAATAATGTTCCTGCTACGACCCAGATTAGGACAATAATATTTGAAATCCAATCCGGTGTCATATCCATTTTTAATTTTTCGTGTAAGTCAAGATTTTTTCTGAGTCCCAGTAATAACAATCGTGTTAAAAAAGCCAATTGTAAAATAATAAATCCATGATAACAAACGTCAAAAATAGTACGAAAGCGAATTGAATCATATACAGCAATTTCTAAAACAACGATTCCGAATATTGTACAGGCAAACGCAGCAATACGGCCCAACCTGGCAAAAACATCAGGAATTTTAATAAATGAAAAAGCTAAGATCAGGGGTGAATAGAAATAAAAAAGCCACTTTATGATTTCGTCTTTTCTAAAAAATACGTGAAAAACACTGCTACGTCCAAAGTAAAAAAAATTGAAAAGGATGATACCGAATAGAAGCAATGTAATTTCCATCCGGTAAACAGGTTTTAGGATTGCCTGCCATTTTTTTCGGATCCAATTTTTTGAGATCATTTTTGGCTGTTGAAATTTTGGTTTTTATCTACGGTTGCCTTGTTACCCTCATTAATCTTCACTCGCAAAAGGAAATTATATATCGTCCAATGACAAAATATTATTCGGATAATTTGACGGATTTTTTATCAGCCCCAATAATTTTTCTGCGACATGAACAGGAGAAACAAGTTCACCTTTATTTTTTAAATCGTGAAAATGCTGGCTCATTTTAAATTTATCGGGAGATGCGGCACGAATTTGTGCTTGCATTGCTGTATCAACAACCCCGGGTGCGACAGAGTGTATATGGAAATCCTTTTTTTCGCGCAGTTCCATTTCTAATTTAACGGTTTCTGCAAACATATCAAGCGCAGCTTTTGACGCGCAATAAGTTGCCCAGGCATCTATTGCTCTTTTGCCCGCGCCGGATGAAATATTTAAAATATGAAGCGAACCTTTTTGATTTGAAAAAGTTTGAATAAAAGTATTAATCAAAATTTGCGGCGCAATTGTATTTACATTCATTACTTCAGAAATTGAAGTTGCACTTAATTCACCAACAGGTAAAATTTCACCAACCATTCCGGCATTGTTAATTAGGATTCTTTCAGTGGCGGTTACCTGGCGAAAATTAAAATTCTGAACCGTTTCTACTTTTCGAAGATCGAGTAAAATGAATTCAAAATTTGCATGTTTGATATTATTACTGCGGCCAATGCCGTAGACGAAATAATTTGCGTCTAATAATGTCAGCGCAAGCGCATGGCCGATGCCGCTGGAAATTCCAGTGATATAAGCGATTTTATTTGGTTGGATATCCACCTTCTGACCAGCCTAAAATTCCACCTTGCAGGTTTTGTACATTTTCATAACCTGACATTTTTAAAAACATGCATGCCTGCATACTTCTTTTACCGCTGCGACAACCAACAATTATATTTTTGTCTTTCGGAAATTCAGAAATCCGGGTTTGAATTTCACCCAGCGGAATTTCAATTTTGTTTGCAATATCGTAAGCAATTTCCGCAATTTCATGTTCTTCGCGAACATCGAAAAAAACGCTTCCGGCGGCTAATGCAGCGATTGCCTGGGAGGGAGTTATTTCTTCTATGTGCATTTTATTTTTTTTACTTTTTTTTTTATTTCTGAAATCAAAAATCGTTAATCGATGTTCTTAAATCAATTTTGTTTTTTCAACCTTAATGATCCCGATGTCATCTCTCCCGGTCCCTCTTCTGGTGAAGCTTCGCAAGAGGGAAGGCCAGTTGCCGAATATCAATTTATTATCCGAGTGCCTGTTTCAAATCTTCAATCAAATCTTCAATATCCTCAACACCTACAGACAAACGTAGCAAGGCATCAACAACTCCGGCCTTTTCTCTTTCTGCTTTTGGGATGGAAGCATGCGTCATCGTAGCAGGATGATTAATCAACGATTCAACTCCACCCAGTGATTCAGCAAGTGAAAAAACTTTGAATGACGATGCCAATTTAAATGTACTTTCAAGTGTTGCGTTTTTGGTGGTGAAGGAAATCATTCCACCAAAATCTTTCATTTGTTTTTTTGCAACTTCGTGATTCGGATGATCTGTAAATCCGGGCCAATAAATTTTATCAATTTTTGGATGAGATTTTAAAAACTCAGCAACTTTTCGTCCGTTAAAACAATGTCTTTCCATTCGTAAGTGCAATGTCTTTAGGCCGCGCAATACTAACCAGCTGTCCATTGGTCCCGGGTTGGCTCCGCACGAATTCAAAATAAAATACAATTGTTCATGCAGTTTATCATCGTTCATAACAAGCGCTCCCATTACAACATCGCTGTGCCCGCCTAAATATTTTGTAACGGAATGCATTACGATATCAGCACCAAGCGCTAGCGGGTTTTGCAGGTAAGGGGATGCAAAAGTATTATCAACTGCTAATAAAATTTTATGCTCCTTGGCAATTTTAGACATCGCTGCAATGTCAATTATTTGCATGGTTGGGTTAGTTGGTGTCTCGGCCCAAATTAGTTTTGTGTTTTTATTTACTGCCTTCGAAACATTCTCCGGATTACACATATTCACAAAGTGGAATTTAATTCCGAAAGGTTCATATATTTTTGTAAACATCCGGTAAGAGCCACCGTACAAATCATCACCGGTTACTACTTCATCGCCAGGCTTTAATAATTTTATAACAGCATCCATTGAGCCCATACCGCTACTGAAACAAATGGCATGTTTTCCGTTTTCCAGTGCAGCAATACAGCCTTCTAATGCAACACGCGTAGGATTTTTTCCGCGTGCATAACCATAACCTTTATTTACACCAGGCGATTCCTGGACATAAGTAGAGGTTTGATAAATAGGTGTCATAATTGCGCCTGTGGATGGGTCAGGGTGTTGTCCGGCATGAATTGCCTTTGTTCCAAATTTCATCTTTTTTTCGTCCATGAGTTTTTATGTAAACAGGTGGCAAAAGTAAGGAAATTTGGGGATTAGTTTGATGAAAATTTAAGATTGGTAATTTAGGAAAGATGCCTGCGCCCGATTGCAGCGAAAATAATTTTTTGAAAAACGGTTAAGCTGAGCTCAAAACAAAATGCGACCAGCGGAAGCGCTTTTGGTTTGTTGCGAAACTTGGCGTTTGAGAAAAATATTGCAGCGTAAAGCGGGAAGACGCGCCAAATTATTAGATTGCCTATTTCAATTAAGATACCGGAACAAATTAATGCCACAAAGGCTCTAAGACTCAAAATTTCACCAAGAAATTTCTTTATGTTTCTTTATGACTTTATGGCAAGAAATAACCTACACAAGAAATCATAAATTAAGCAAGTTTAAAAAAAACGAAACCAGTTCTTCCTCAACACGATTCTTGTTTTGAAGCAATTCAGAACTAGTAACAATCTTAATTTTCTTAAAGCGATTTTGCAAAACGGATAACAACAAATAAATATCCTGCGATTCATTCAGCGCCAATCCCGGATCAACAAGCAAAATTTTACCGCTTGAATGTTGAATAAAACAATTTACTGCAAGATGCGAATCGGTTGAATAAAAGGTGAAATCAATTTTATTTTTCGTTAAGATTTTTTCAATAAGTATGTGGGAAATTTCACTGGGAGAAAAGACTTTTTTAATCGTCTCGGTAGATTCAACATACTTCAGAAATTCAGCCAAAACAGTGACGCCTTTGTTAGTCGATAATTTAAAATCAAGTGAAGAAATAGAAGTAAAGACAACTAGTTTTTTAATGGCCCGCGTAAACAAAACATTTAACCTGTTTGCTCCTTTTTCCTGGTTTACGGGACCAAAATTTTTCCGGAAAATTCCTTCTTTATTTTTTGCGTAGCCTATTGAAATTAAAATAATTTCTTTTTCAATTCCTTGTACATTTTCAAGATTCCGAAGAACTAATTCATCGTTAGCCGGAATTTTTAATTTCAGAATTTGTCGTTCAATTTCATTTTGTTGTTCTTTTGAAAAGGCAATGACACCAATGTTTTTGACACCTTTTGTTAGAAGCGTTTTATAACGTTGCGCAATTGCAATTGCTTCTATTTCGTTTTTATTTTCGTGAAAAATTCCTTCAACTTTTTTTAATTCAATCGCAGAATTATTCGAGATTGGAGGAAGCGCAATTAGTTCGTTGTCATAAAATGTGCGATTCGAAAATTCAATGAGAGATGGATGCTGACTGCGATAATGCCATTTGAGTGTTGAATTTTTGTAAACAGAGGAAGCCTGATCAAGCAATGTTTTTACATCAGAATTGGTTGAGAAAAATTGTCCCGGAGGCATTTGTTGCGAGTCGCCTACAACAATAACCTGCTTTGCGCGATAAATTGCCGGAATTGCATCTTCTAAAGGAACCTGGCTGGCCTCATCAAAAATAACAACGTCAAATAATTCATTTTCACAAGGTAAATGTTGCGCTACTGAAAGCGGATTCATCATCCATACAGGTTGTAAAACAGCGACAGTATTTGTACAACTTTCAAAAAGGTTTTTTACGGCGAGGTGTTGTTGTTTTTTATTTAACTCATGTAACAAAATTCTTTTTTCGTCTTTGTAAATTTGTTTGCTTATTTTTTTTTCGGGTTTTAGTTTTGATGCAGGAATTTCCAGTAGTCTTTCGGATTCACGGATAGATGCATTTGGCAATGATCTTACGATTAAAAGCTGGTCATCAATCAAATATTTTTGAGTTCTTTTTTTACTCTCAAAAGCTGCCATTAATTCTGCGCCGGTTAGGCTTTTGTAAACTGGTTCAAAACGAGTTTCAGCTAACAAATTTTGATAGGTAACAATGGCATCCAGTTGATGAATCGGAAATTTACTTCGACTTCGCTCAGCACAAGTATTTTCACGAATAAAGTTTAGAATTTCATCATTTAATTTAAAGAATAATTCTATTTCGTGTTGGTATTTTCTGATCGTTCCGAGTTCTGATTTCAAAAGAGAAATCAAGGCTAATAGTTCCGTCATTTTTTTTGGAACCGATCGATGAAATAGATAAGAAATCAGGTTCGTGCATTGATTCACTGTAGTATGAATTTCCTGCAGATCCCGAATTAATTCAAGTGAGTTTTCATGTTCTAAAATTGAAATATATTCATTTTGCGAAACCGATTCAAGTTTGGAACGCACTTGCAAAATGTGATCAATCTCAGTGTCGGGATTTGTGATATTTAATTCGTGACGGATTTTTATTTTAATAGCTTCCAGTTCTCCTCTTAAATG
>Ga0102851_10000636_pt1 | contig 18367 bp, 15 predicted proteins | sample Mud3Dept3metaG_FD_79558 | JGI IMG/M metagenome (GOLD analysis project Ga0102851, IMG submission 79558) | Freshwater wetland microbial communities from Ohio, USA, analyzing the effect of biotic and abiotic controls - Mud 3 Core 4 Depth 3... | ecosystem: Environmental > Aquatic > Freshwater >... | reverse complement strand
CTTGCCGATCCGGATGTGACCGAGCTGGGTCAGCGAGCCGATCGGCTTGCCGATGCCCTTGCGGATCGCATACACGCCCGCGATGAACGTGGTCGCGACGGCGCCCATGCCCGGCAACAGGATTCCGAGCTTGCCGGTGGCCGGCTTGACGTCGACGCTTTTCTTGAGTGGCATCTGCGTTCTCCGCGCTTGAAAGAAGGGGGGAACGTGCACCCGTCGTCGACGGAGTTCAAGTCAAACGATCGGCCGCTTCAGCAGGCGGTCGAGGGCCGCGCGGAGGGGCTCGGGAACGCGGCTCAGGTCACATCGCAGGGTCCGGGGGGCCGCCGGGTCCTCGTTGTCGATCACGATGTCCGCGCGCTCGCGCGGCGCGTGCTCGCGCAGATACCGGTGCTGCGACGGCACATAGCGGCGGTCGATCCGGCGCGAGATCTCCTCGGCCGTCCGGCCCTTCTGGAGGTCGCGCGCCAGGATCCGCCGCCGGATCTCGACCTCGCTCGCGTCGAGGTAGATCAGCACGCCCGAGGCGGCCTGCGGGATCCGCAGCGGGAACACGCCCTCGACGACCGCGACCGTCGCCCCCAGGAGGTCGAGCCGGCGGGTCCCGGTCACCTTCTCGGCGGCGATGTCGTAGACCGGGATCGCGATGTGATCCTCCCCGGCGACGAACGCGCGGAGGCAGCTCTCGCACTGCGCGAGGTCGTAGTAGGTCTCGTAGTAGAGGTCGGCCTCGCGCTCGGGTGTCGTCCACACGACCGGCTGGCGGAAGTCATCGACCCGGAACAGCACCGGGTTCGCGCCGGCCTCGGTGAGCGCCGCGGTCAGCCGGCGCGCGAACGTCGACTTGCCGCTGCCGTCGAGTCCATCGATGGCGATGATCGTCTTCATGACGGCCTGGGGGGCAGGTGCGGGGCGAGGAGCGCGACGAGGTCGGCGTGACACGCGCCGTTACTCGCGACGCTGCCGCGCGTGTGCTCGAGGTCGCGCTGGTTGTAGCGGAACGGCTTGCCGTCGCCGTCGGTGACCGCGCCACCGGCCTCGCGGATCACGATCTCCGGTGCGCAGGTATCCCATTCGAGCTCGCCCGAGCTGAGGTTGATCACCGCATCGAGCTCCCCGGCGGCGACGCGCATGTGCTTGACCGACGCGCCGATCGGGATCCGCGCTGCGATCTGCGCGCCGTCGAGGCACGCGCGCAGGCGATCGCTGAGGTGGTGGCGGCTGACGCCGAGCCGGAGCGCCGCGCGCTCTGCCGTCGCCGACACGTGGAGGCGCTCGCGCGCGCCGTCGACCTCGCGCCACGCGCCACCGCCGCGCGACGCCGCGAACAGCGCGCGCGTCACCGGCAGGAACACGGCGCCGACCACGGGCTCGCCATCGACTGCGAGGGCGACGTGGACGGCGAAGTCATCGGTGCGCTGGACGAAGTCGCGCGTGCCGTCGAGCGGATCGACGATCCACACCCGCGACCGCGACAGCCGCACCTCGTCGTCCGGGGTCTCCTCGCTGAGGATCGCGTCGTCCCGGAAGGCCGCGCCGATCACCGCGGCGATCGCCGCGTCGGCATCGCGGTCCGCCTGGGTCACCGGCGACGCATCCGCCTTGAGGTCGACCTGGACGGATCCCCTCGCGTAGTAGTCGGCGATGACCTCGCCAGCGGCGCGCGCGGCGCGGATCGCCGTCTCGAGCTCCGAGGAGTACGCCACGACGGCAAGCTAGCATGCGCCGTTCTCGAGCAACCAGACGACCTCGGCACGATGAGGCAACGCGAGATTTGCTATACGTGATCGGTGCCCGCTGGCGACACCGTCTTCGTCGACTACGCGGGCCGCGGGGAGCTGCCGCGGATCGCGATCTGCGGCGTCTCGATCGCGGAGCGCGTGCTGCGCAAGGCGGCCGATGCCGGGGCCGCGCGCGTGATCGTCCGCGCCGATGCCGACCAGCTCCCTGCCCTGCCCCCGCTGGCGGTCCCAGTCGACGTGATCCCCGCGGATGCCCCCGTGCCGCACGTCCCGACGGTCCCGGGCGACGTCATCGCCGGGATCGAGATCACCGATGCACGGACCCGGCGCGCCGCCGCGCGAGCCCTGCTCCAGAGCTGCCGCCGCAGCTACGACGGCCTCGGTGATCGCTACGTGATCCGCGCGCTCTCGCTGCGGCTGTCCGCGGTGTGGTGCCGTCTCGGGATCACGCCGAACCAGATCACGATCGTCAACGTCCTCGTCGGGCTGGTCGCGTGCGTGCTTCCACCGCTCGGCACGGCGACCGGGTTTCAGCTCGCCGGCGCGCTGATGTTCGTCCAGGTCGTGCTCGACTCGTGCGACGGTGAGGTCGCGCGCCTGCGCTTCCTGTCGAGCACGTTCGGGATGTGGCTCGACAACGTCTCCGACGACGTCATCGACATCGGGTTCACCATCACGCTCGGCATCGGCATCGGCGGGGTCTGGATGTGGATCGGGATCACCGCCGCCGTGCTGCGCAGCCTGTGCGCGCTGATGATCCACGTCGACGTGGCGCGCGCGGGCCGTCCCGGCGACATCATGTCGTTCACGTGGTTCTTCGACACGGGCGGCGAGGATCTCGCCGATCGGTTCGAGACCACCAGGCCGTCCGTGATGAGCCTGGTGCGCGCGGCGGGCCGCCGCGACTTCTACGTCCTGGTGTGGACCGCGACGTGCCTCGCGGGCGTACCCGTCGTCGGACTCGTCCTCGGCGTCGCGGTCGGCGTGGGGTACTTCGGCCTCGCGGCCGCCCACGTGATCCTCAAGCGGCGATCGCGATAGGCCGGGCGCGCGCGGCGTCGAGCTGCTTCATCTGCATGCCGCGCTTGATGCTCATGAACGCGAGCTGGACGCCCTGCGAGACGACGAGCAGGAGGATCGTGTACGGGAGCTGGTCGAGCAGGAGCCCGAGCCCGATCCAGAAGAACAGGTCGACCTCCTCGAACGCCGCCGCGCGGGCGAGCGACGAGAAGAACCAGCCGATCCACTGCGCGGGCGACCGCGACGGCGGCTCGACCGGCGGCGTCGCCGGGGTGCGGTTTGCCGCGGCCGCGACGATCCACTTCATGTAGCCCATCACGAGGAGCATGTACGCCGCGGCGAGGGCGCCGATCGGCATCCACACGCTGCCCGTCACGACGTACGCGGCCCACCCGAGGGCCCCGCTGATCGCGAGCCAGGTCACGGCATCGCTGACCTTGTCGTAGAACGCGCCGAACGTGCTGCCGGTCTTGCGGTAGCGCGCGAGCGTCCCGTCGACGTGGTCGAACAGCAGGCCGAGTTGCAGGGTGATCGCCGCGGACAGCGCGTATTCGCGATGGTCGAGGACGATCAGCGCGGCGCCGGCCAGCTTGAAGACGTTGGCCACCGTGGTGACCATGTTCGGCGTCAACCACTTCCAGTCGGCGACGACCAGCATGATCAGGATCGACAACGGCCGCATCACGAGCCGCGAGTAGAACTCGGAGCTCTGGAAGTTGCGGATCCGCTTGAGTCGCTCGCGGTCGAAACCGCGGCGCGGACGAACGTCCTCGAGCGCGGGCCCGACGAGGACCGCCCGGCGACTAGCCGGCACGCCGCCGCTCCTCGAGCGCTGCGAGCGGCGGGACCGTCGGTGCCGTGACCGCCGGGGTGATCCGGGTGCGCAGGCGCTCGACCTCCTCGGCGAGGACGCCGAGGAAGAGCTCGATCGTGCCGTCGGCCATGTGGCCCATGTTCGCGATCTGCAGGTAGCGATCGGCGAGGACGCCCTTGCAACCGTAGACGATGATGCCGCGCGCCTTGACCGCCTCGTAGAGCGCGTCGAACGCGACGCCTTCGGGCAGCTGGCAGGTCACGATCGAGTGCGACTCGGTGCCCGTGTGCGTGAACGACGGCATCCCGAGCGCGGCGAGGCCACGGCGGAGCTGCTCGTTGCGCGAGCGATACGTCTCGAACCGCTTCGCGTGCCCGTCGGCGAGGAACTCGCCGCACGCGGCATCGAGCGCGAAGTACACCGACACCGCGGGCGTGAACGGGGTCTGGGCGAGCTCGTCCATGTAGCGGCGGTAGCGGCGGAGGTCGAGGTAGTACGACTTCGGCGCCAGGCCCTCGATCCGGCTCCACACGCGCGACGAGACGCACATGAACGAGACGCCGCTGACGGCGTGCAGGCACTTGTTGGCGCTCGAGTAGCAAATATCGATGTTGTCGCGGACGACGTCGATGTCCTCGGCGCCGAGCGACGACACGGCGTCGACGACGAGCAGCGCGTCGAACGTGCGGCACAGCGCCCCGACGGCGCCGACCGGGTTGAGCAGGCCGACCGAGGTCTCGTGGTGGATCATCGCGACCACGGCGATGTCGGGGTACGCGGCGAGCGCCTGCTCGACGTCCGACGGATCGACGGCCTCGCCCCAGCCGTAGCGGAGGTGGACGATGTCCATGTCGTGGACGCGGGCGACCTCGACGAGCCGGGCGCCGAACGCGCCGTTGTCGACGATCAGGATCTTGCGGTCGGGCGGCACGGTCGAGACCAGCGCCGACTCCATCGCGGCGGTGCCGCTGCCGGTGATCGCGACGACCGTGTGCTGCGGTGTGCCGCGGAAGATCCGGCGGAGCTTGCCCGTCAGGGAGACCATCAGCTCACTGAAGACGGAGTCCCGGTGGCACACGTCATGATGGACGAGCGCGCTCTTGACCGTCGCGGTCGTGTTGACCGGCCCGGGGTTGAGCAGGACGTAGTGCGCATGGCGCTTGGCGTCGAGCAGCGCCGCGACGTTGTCCTCGACGTCGATCTTGCGGCGTGCGTCCCACGGCCACGACGGCCGGAGCAGCGCGACGACGCGACCGCTGTGGACCAGCTCGAGCAGGCCGTGCTCGAGGGTCGGATTGGGCAGCTTTGCGAGCGCCTCGAGGATCGTGCGCTTGATCAGCGCGTGACCGGTGAACACGCCGTCGGCGTCCTCGAGGTCCTCGCCGATCGCGCGGACCGTGTCGAGGCCGGTGTCCTGCTCGCGCACGAGCTGGACGCGGAACTCGGCGCCCGGGTCGGTGTCGGGGTTCGACGCGACGATGATCGCGGCGTCCGCATCGGTGTCGGCCTGGATCAACGCGCGCAGCGACTCGAGGTCGGGACGGTCGCCGCGGACGACGAGGCAGGACTCGTCGTGCTCGATCCAGTCGCGGGCCATCATCACGGCGGAGCCGCTGAGGTTCTTCCAGCTGAGGTTCGCGAGGACCCGGACATCGAGCTTGGGCAGCTCGTGCAGGTTCAGGCGATCACGGAGCTCGTCCGCGTGCCTGCCATCAACGACCGCAACGTGCCGCACGCCGAGCACCGAGAGGTGCTCCAGCGTCTGCCGAACCCGCGCCACCGCCCTACCCGAAAGCTGATTGCCGGATTCGAGCGCGAGACGAGTCGCGAGCACGACTGCGTGCGAGACCATAGGGCTAAGCCCCTGTGCAACAACCAGACCTCGCGTGATTCTGACGAGTTGACTGCGCAGCCCTCCGCGCGAACGTTAGGTTTTCACCACTTTGGTGGCGGGACTTTGACAGGACGGTGGCGGCCTCCACATTTGAACGATCCCTGCCTTCTCCGGACGGCCACTCAGAGCATAGGGTCACGCCGATGAAAGCGGTGATCCTCGCAGCAGGTGTCGGCTCGCGCCTCGCCCCCCTGACCAACGACCGGCCCAAGGCGCTGGTCGAGGTCGCCGGCAAGTCGTTCCTGTTCCGCCAGCTCGAGCTGCTCGCCGCGGCCGGCATCCCGAGCCAGGACGTCATCGTCGTCGGGGGCTACCAGCTCGAGACCCTGCGGACCGCGCTGACCCGCGGCGGCTTCGCGTGCCCGATCGTGTTCAACGACCACTTCTCCGACTGGAACAACTTCTACTCGCTGCTGGTCGCCCGCGAGGCACTCGCCGGGTCCGACTTCCTCCAGCTCGACGGCGACACGATCCTCGACGCCAAGCTCTTGCCCAAGGTGCTCGCGGCCCGAGGTGACGCGCTGGTCGCAGTGGATTGTCGGGACGAGCTCGATGACGAGACGATGAAGGTCGAGCTCGCTGGCGACCGCGTGCGCGCGATCTCGAAGAAGCTCGATCCTGCGACGTGCGCCGGCGAGTACATCGGGGTCACCAAGCTCTCGGCGGGCGCGGCGGCGAGGATCTTCGACGAGCTCGCGACGTTCCCGGCCGAGGGGCTCACGCACGAGTACTACGAGCACGCGTACCACCGGCTCACCGGCAGCGGCGCCGTGCCGTTCGGGATCGTCGACGTCCACGACTGCACGGTGCTCGAGATCGACACCGTCGAGGATCTCCGGCGTGCGGAGGCCCTGCTCGGCCATGGCTAGCACGCCGGCCCACGAGCTCGACGCCGTCGTCCTCGCCGACTCGCCCCACGCGACGACCGTGGTGCTCGGCCTGACGCTCATCGAGCGCGGCCGGCGGGTCGCCGGTCGGCTCGGTGCGCGGCGCGTCCTCGTGCTCGATGGCACGGTCGCGGCCGAGGAGCTGGCGCGGTGGGACGAGCAGCGCGGGGACGCGGCGCTCGTGGTGATCCGTGCGGGCGATCAGATCGTCCATCCGCCGCTCGTCCAGCCGCTGGTCGCCGGCTCGCGCGAGCGCCGGATCGCGGTCGGCCCCGACGGACACTACGCGGGCGCGCTGTGGGCCGACGGCGCTTCGGCGCGCGAGCTGATCGCGGCCCTCGTGGCCTCGCCCGCGAGCGGCGACCACGACGTGGTCGCGCGCTGGACCGACGCCGAGCGGATCGCGCACGGGGCGATCGCGCGCCACGCGGTGACGACGCCGGACGAGCGGCGCGCCGCGACCCAGCTTCTGCTGCAGATCCTGGTCAAGGCCGACGAGGACAGCCCGATCAGCAAGTATATCTACCGGCCGCTGTCGCGGCCGCTGACCCGGCTGCTCCTCCACACCCCGGTCACGCCGAACCAGGTGTCCTACGTCGTGGGGTTGATCGGCCTGTTCGGCTGCTTTCTGACCTCACGCCCCGGCCAGGCCAACCTCATCTGGGGCGCCGCGCTCGTGTTCCTCTCCGGAATCATCGACGGTTGCGACGGCGAGATCGCGCGGCTCAAGCTCACGAGCTCGACGTTCGGCGCGTGGCTCGACACCGTGGTCGACGAGCTGACGACGTTCTCGTACTTCGTCGCGATCGGGCTCCACTCGTTCCACCTCCATCCCGAGTCATGGGTCGGCGGGTCGATCGCCCTCGGCGCGGTCTGCTACGTGTTCTCGATCTACGGCATCTATTACTTCTGCATCGTCGTGATCAAGCGCGGCGGCAGCCAGTACTACGTCGGAGACTTGGTGATCGTCGACGATCCGGACGGTCCGGCGCTGACCCCGCGCCCGCGGACGAGCAAGCCGCGCCCGGTGTGGATGCAGCAGCTCGCGACGGTCTTCCTCTACATGATCCGTCGCGACTTCATCAACCTCGCGGCGTTTGGCCTGACCTTCCTCGACCTCTACGCGGTGATCTACATCGGGATGTTCGTGGGCAACGTGGTCGCCGCGATCGTGATCGTCCCCGAGCACCTCCGGCTGCGCCGCCAGCTCGGCGAGCTCCAGCGCCGCGGCGGCGCCGCGCGCTTCGTCCCGGCCTGAGCTCAGGCCGGCGGTTCGGGCGGCGGGACCTCGGCGAGTGCGCTCGGCTCGCCGCGCAGGGCGCGCCGGGCAGTGCGCAGGCTCAGGCCCTGGGTGTATGCGAGCAGCATCGCGGTCACGGCGACGATCGCGACCGTGGTGAGCGATAGGCGCAGCCATGGCGGCTGACCATCGAGGACGACGTGGACGCCGAACCCGACGATCCCGGCGCCGACCATGCAGCTCGCGACGCCGGCGACCGCGCGCAGGTACGAGATCGGCGACCAGCCGAGCGTGTGCAGCGCCATGAAGATCAGCACCGCGAACGCGATCGGATAGCCGACCGCCCAGCCGATCGCGACCGACAGGAACCCAAGGTGATCCCCGAGGAGGTTCGCGCTGGCGATGTACGCGACCGGCATCGCGACCGCCGCGACCACGGTGTACGTGAACGTCCGATCCGGGCGCCCCACGCCGTCGAGCAGCGGCGGGACCACGAAGCTGATCGAGCGCAGGACCGCGACCACGCACAGGATCCGCACCGCGTCGTCGGCTGCCGTGTAGTCGGGAAAGATCACGGCAAGCACGTCGTCGGCCGCGACCAGCACGATCGCGGAGTAGGTCATGACCGTGATCAGGTTGAGCCGGGTGAACGACACGAACTGCGCGATCAGCTGGTCCGTGCTGTGGCGCAACCGCGCGAACGCCGGGAACGCGATGTCGACGATCACGTTCGAGATCATCCGCACGGGCTCGAGCACGACCTCGTAGGCGAGGCGGTAGATGCCGAGCGCGTCCGCGCCGAAGTAGTAGCCGACGATCGGGTAGTCGACGTTCGTGTAGAAGTAGAACAGGATCTGACTCCCCGAGCTCTTGAGCCCGAACGTCACGTACTCCTTGGCCTCGCGCAGCTTGAGGATGAGCTTCGGCCGCCACGGGTGACGGATCTGAGCACCGATCCCGGTGACGAGGACGCGGCACATCGGCCCGAGCACGAAGCACCAGATTCCGAAGCCCGCCCATGCGAACCCGATCTTCCCGATGAACTCGGCGAGGTTGGCGATGATCCGGATCACCGACAGCTCCTTGAACCGGAGCTCGCGCTTCATCAGCGCGATCGGGATGAAGTAGATGTTCTGGAACAGCAGCTTGGTGCCGTACACGATCAACATCCAGCCGATGATCGCGTGGCCGTAGACGTGCACCGCGACGACCGGGGCGAGCAGGACGAGCACCGCGAACAGGAGCAGCGCGGTCCCGAGGTTGATCCAGAACACCGTCGAGATCTTCGACTCGCTGTGATCGTCGCGCTGGATCACCGCCGCCGACAGGCCGAGGTCGGTCGCCTGATCGAGGATCGGGAAGATCCAGATGCACATCGTCGCGATCCCGTACTCCTTGGTGGAGATCCAGGTGTTCAGGATCACGAGGATCGCGAGGAGGTCGAGCACGCCGACCAGCGAGCTCGCGATGCCGATCCACGCCAACCCCCGGTTGACGTGGGTGGACATGCGCTGCTGCTCGGACATCGTGCGGACCGCAGCGTAACGCTAGTCGGAGGTCCGCGCTTGTCACGAGCCGGTCAGTGGCGTTCGAACAGCACGTCAGCGCGCTTCACGACCTCGTCATCGAACACCGGGCGCATCCCGGCCTTCGACCACCAGTACGGCTTGTAGCCCAGCGACTTCAGCCGATCGCGGACCGCGACGTAGGTGTTCGGCGCGCGGCTCGAGCCTTGCGGACCACGGACCTCGCACCAGATCGGTGGGTGGCCGGCCGCGACCAGGGTCTCGCGCATGCCGGAGACGGTCCGCACCTCCTCCCCCTCGACGTCGACCTTGACCAGCGCGATGCCACGCGGATCGAGCTTGCCGGCGCGGACCAGCGCATCGAGCGTGGTCACCTGGGTCGTCAGCGTGCCCGCGTCGTAGCGATGCTCGTGGCCCGGCGCCTCGGGAACGAGCGAGCTCGCGGTGCCGTCGTTCGTCCGGTAGAACGTCAGCTCGCCGTCGCGGTCGGACAGCGCGAGCTGGAAGGCCTCGATCTGCGAGAGCTCGTTCACCTTCGCGCTGCGCACCAGGCACTCGCAGACCTGCGGGTCGGGCTCGAACGCGTAGACACGCCCGGTCGCTCCGACGTGGCGCGCCGCCATCAGCGAGAAGAACCCGACGTTCGAGCCGATGTCGACGAACGTCGCGCCCGGGGTCAGCCTCTGCTCCAGGAGGTCCCGGAACACCGTCCGCCCGTAGAACCGGGCATAGACCTTCGGGAAGTAGAAGAACTTCCGCTGCAGGCTCATCGAGAGGTCGAGCTCCATCGTCGGCCACTCACCGCGGCCGGGCGCGAGCAGCCACCGCGGGCGACCCGCAAGTGTCCGATCGAGGCGGCGGTTGAGCCAGGCCGCGCCGAACCGCACCGGATAGTGCGTGAGGATCCGACGCAGGAACCGGTGGAGCCATTCGCGGGGTACGCCCATGTCCGATCAAGACGGCTACCCCGCGGGGAACGTCACGCCGGCATCTGACGATGGCTGCCGGACACCGCGCTTGCGCCCCTGCACCAGCTTGGCTAGCGTGCGCGCGCCATGACCCGCCACGCCGTGATCCTCGCCGCTCGCTCCGGCAGCAGCGAGAGCTCGCGCCGCCGGGTGGCGGGCGTCCCGCTGGTCAAGCGCGCGATCATCGTGCTGTCGCGGGCGGGGCTCGCGGAGATCGTGGTGATCGCGGAGGCGGCGCTCGGCGCGGAGCTCGCGGCGGACCCCGAGCTCGGCGCGTTGACGTCGACGATCGTCCACGTCGTCGGCGAGCTCGCCGCCGCCAGGCCCCACGTCGAAGGCCCGTTCGTGCTCGCGCGCGCGGACAGCGTGTTCGACGTCGGGCTCGCGAAGACCGCCGCGGCGGCCCCCCTCGGCGAGGCCGAGCTCGTGGCCTGCGGCGTGCTCCACGTCGCACACCCCACGGTCCTCGACGGCCGCTCGCTCGACGCCGCGACCTCGATCGACATCGGCGAGGGGCTGTCGCACGACGCGTCGACGCCGGAGGCGTGCAAGCGCGCCGAGGACGCGCTGTTCAAGTCGCTCGGCAAGCGCACCGACGGTCCGGTGTCGCGCCTGATCAACCGCCCGATCTCGACGTTCGTGACGCGCCGGCTCGTCGGCACCCGCGTCACGCCGAACCAGATGACGGTCGTCGCGAACGTGATCGGCGCGCTCGGCGTCGTCCTCGTGTTCCAGGGGACGTGGGCGACGCTCGCGCTCGGCGCCCTGCTTGTCCAGCTCCAGTCGATCCTCGACGGCTGCGACGGCGAGATCGCCCGGCTCAAGTTCAAGTCGTCGAAGATCGGCGAGTGGCTCGACAACGTGCTCGACGATCAAGTCAACGTCGGCTACGGCATCGCGCTCGGCTTCGCCGCGACGGCGCTGACCGGACAGGGGTGGTGGACGTGGGTCGGCCTCGGCGCCGGTGCCGCGTTCATGATCCACAACCTCGTGTTCTACGCGGAGCTCGCGTTCGTCCACCGCTCCGGCAATCCGTTCAACTTCCGGTGGTGGTTCGAGAAGCCCGGCGTCGACGTCACGGCGATGCTCGCGAACGAGACGGTGCTGACGCGGCTCGGCGGCGCCCTGCGCTCGCTGGTCCGCCGCGACGTGTTCCTGTTCGCATTCCTCGGCCTCGCCGTCCTCGGCCTGCCGCAGATCGCGGTCACCTGGTACGCGGCGATCGCCGCGAGCCAGTTCGTGCTGATCGTGCTGCACGTCGCGAACGGCGGCGCGCCGAACAAGCCACCGAAGCCCGCCAGGCCGTAGTTACCGCGCGACCGCGCCCATCTTGGCCGTGGCGACGCGCGCCGCGAGCTTCTCTCGCACGTCGGCGCGCGAGCGATGGATGCAGATGAAGTTCTCGATCGTGTGCTTGTCCCAGTGCTCGGCGCGATCGTACTGGTCCATCGGCTTGACCGTGCGGCCGTCGACGAAGAACCCGTCGTAGTCGTGGGCGCCGAGCCAGGCGGCGAGCTTGGCGCGGCCGTCGGGCTGGTGATCGTCGTTGCACTCGATCAGGAGGTTCGGCTTGTGCTCCGCGATCGTCTTCGCCGCGCCCTCGAGGACCGCGACCTCGTGGCCCTCGACGTCGATCTTGATGAAGCCCACCTTGGGGAGCGCATACTCGTCGATCGTGCGGGTCTCGACCTCGATCTCCTCGGTGCGCGCGACCTGATGGTGGGTCAGCGGGTTCGCGGCGTCGATCGTCGAGCGACCGAACTGCGCATCGCCGGTGTGATCGAACGGCATCCGCAGCACAGCCTTGCCGCGCGAGGACGAGACCGCGACGGGCTCGATCCGCCCGCGCTTGCCGTCGAACACCTTCTTCAGCATGTTGTGGAACAGCGGGATCGGCTCGAACGCGAGGACGTCGGACGAGTGCTTGCGGATCCGGTAGGTGTACATCCCGACCTTGGCTCCGACGTCGATGCCGGTGCGCTCGCGATCGCACAGCACGTCGAGCAGCTCCATCTCGCGCTCGTAGCTCGCGCCGGCGATCCGGCGCGCGAGGAACGTCAGCCGGGGGAAGGTCCGGTACCAGAAGGCCTGCATCGCGGGCGGACCTTACTTGATCCCGGCGAGCGGGTCGCGGCCCTCGAACACGGCCTCGGCGTGCGCGCGGTCGGCGGGCGTGTCGACGTCCTGCCACAGCTCGTCGCCGATGTCGGCGACCCGCGCCCGCCGGGCCTCGGCGAGCCGGCGCACGCCATCGGTCAGCGAGCAGTCGCCCTTCTCGGCGCGGACGGCCGCGAGCTCCTCGAGGAGGCGCGGGGTGACGGCGAACACACCGCAGTCGATCCGATCGAACGCCGTGAGTTGCTTACCGATCTCGACGATGTGGCCGGCCTCGCTGCGGACCTTGGTCGCGTCGTCGATGTCGAGGATGTCCTTGGTCCGCACGTCGGTCGCGAGGAACAGGTCCGCGACCGTGACGTCCTGGCTCGCGACCAGCCGCGCGATCGCCGGCGTGTACATGTGATCCGCCATCGACAGCATGAACGGCCCCGTCAGCGCCCGCCCACCGACGAGGACCGAGATCCCGTTGGCCTTCTCGAACTCCGCGTTGTGCACGGGCACGACCTCGATGCCCGCCGCGGCGTACGCCGGATCGAGCAGCGCCGCACGGACGGCCTCTGCCTGGTAGCCGGTGACGACGACGACCTTGGTCACGCCGGCCGCGCCGAGCGTGAGGATCGTCCGCTTGATCAGCGGCATGCCACCGACGACGTGGAGCGGCTTGGGCAGTTCCTCGCCCTCGGCGCGGAGTCGGGTGCCCTTGCCGGCGGCGAGGATGACGGCCTGTCGGATCATGGAACGACGTTGTTACTCGGACTCGCCTTTGACAGCCAGCGGAACGATCGGCAAAGGCGTGGCGGGCGCCGGTGGCGCGGCGGCCTTCTCGGCCTGCTTCGCTCGCACCCGCTTCACGGTCTCGCTGGTCGAGACCAGGACCAGGCCGATCGCGGCATACATGATCGTGATGCAGCGGCGCGCGATCACGACGGTGACGGCGACCGCCGGGTTGTACCCGAGTGTGCGGAACAGGCCGTAGTAGCCGCCCTCGGAGACACCGAGGCCCATCGGCACCAGGGCCGAGGACAGGTAGATCGGGAAGCTGCCGACGGTCCATGCTGCGATGAACCCGATCGAGATCGACTTGCCGATCGCATGCACGATCAGCATCGACAGCACGATCGCGCTGATCCGCGAGACCAGCAGCGCCGTGATCCCGATCGCGCGCTCGCGCTTGCTCGTCCCGGCGACGAGCCGCAGCTTGTCGTCGACCCCGCGCAGCTTCGCCTCCCACTTCTGGTAGCGCGCGGCCGACAGCAGCCGAAGCCTGACTCCCGCGCGCGCGACGCTCGCCAGCATGCCCCGGCGGACCAGCAGGTACAGGCCGATCGAGGTCGCGAAGCAGACGACGCCGAGGCCGAGGAACAGCCAGCGCAAGCCCGCGGGCATCGGGACCAGGAGGGCGAAGAACGGCGCCGCGATCGCGACGATGCCGAGCTCGATCGTGAAGCTGACGACGTTGTAGAGCAGCACCGTCGCCACGGCGCGCGACGGGTTGACGACCTCGGTCAGCACCGACATCTTGACGAGCTCGCCGAGGTTCCCGCTCGGCGTCACCGCGTTGACGGCGCGGCCCGCGAGCTGCGCGAGCATCGCGCTGGGCAGCCGGAGCTTGTCCGGCGCGGCGAACGCGCGCAGCGCGGTCGAATGCAGAATGGTGTTGAGGACCTCGAGCGCGACGATCGCGATCCACCACCAGCCGATCCGACGCAGGTACTCACCGAGCGTGCGCAGCCCGACGTCGCGGATCGTGAACACGAGCGCGACGATCGCGACGGCGAGCGAGATCCGGGTGACCCATGTCGCCCACCGAGGGCGCTCACTCATGACGGAACTACCCGACGCACGCCGGCACCGTATCGCATTCACGTTGTGGGCGGCGGATGCTTTTGCCACGCCTCGGCGCCGAACAGCACGACCTCGACGACCAGCGTCAGCGCGACGTTGATCGCAGCTGCCGCGACCGCGATCTGGACGGCGGGGATCACGACGAGCCAGAACGGGCCAGGGACGAGCACGTAGGGCGCGGGGAAGTACGCCCACAGCAGGCCCGCGGGGATCAGGGCCAGGAGGAGGCAGACCCACGCGATGCCATTGGCCGCGGCGAGCCGCTGCGCCAGCGACCGGTGCTTGTGCAGCGCCCACAGCGACGCCGCGAGCTGGACGATCATGCTCAGCGCGGCGTACTTGATCAGCGAGTCGGAGATGTCTCCCTGCGCGCGGACCAGCGACGGGGAGAACCGCTGCCCGACGGTCCCGATCAGGGTGTAGTAGACGCCGAAGAACGCGGGGACGCTGACCAGGAGGACGCGGAGGTCGAGCCGCACCGCGCGCCGCCGGAGCGCGAACACGCCGAGCGCGATCGCGAGAGCCGCCCCGAGCCCGACGAGCCCGAGCCGCAGCGCGCGATCCTCGAGCAGCTGGACCTCCGCGCGCGCCTCGGTCAGCGCGACCACGCTCTGCGTGATCGAGAGCCGCAGCCGATCCGCAGCCGCGCGCCGCGCCCGGGCGTCCGTGTCGAGCGACAGCACGCCGGTCAGGGTCACGCCGAGGCCATGGCCGGGCGCCGGGATCCCGAGCAACGCGGCGACGGTCGGCGCGATGTCGATCAGCCGGGCATCCGGTGCGCGGCCGTCGCGGTCGATGCCGGCACCGGCGAGGATCAGCGGGACCGTCATGACCTCGGGCTCGACGCCGCCGTGGCCACCCCGCCCGGTGTGGCCGTGGTCCGCGACGACGACGATCGTGTCGTGCTCGAGATCGACGTCGCCGAGCACCCGCGCCAGCGCACGATCGGCGTTCTCCGCCGCGAGCCGGTATTCGGGTGCATCGGCGCCATGCTCGTGGCCCGCGATGTCGACCGGGCCGAGCAGCAACACGACGAGGTCGGCGTCGCCGGCGACCAGCGCGCTGCCGGCCTGCGCGAACCCGCCCGGCCACGGCGTGTAGCGCGCGTCGTCGAACACCGAGCGCAACGTGCCTTCGGGGAGCGGGACGATCGCGGGTGAGAGGGAGACGCCGGTGTCCAGCGACGCCGTGCGTGCCGCATCCCGTGGATCGACCGGCCGCAAGAACAGCTCGGGCAACAGCGCGTAGTCGGTCGCGGTCGCCACCTCGAGGCGGGCGTCGTGCGCGCGGTCCATCAGCGTGTCGAGCGACACCGACGTGACGTGATAATTGGTGCGCACGCCGCTCGCGCTCGGCGGCACGCCCGCGAGGATCGAGACGTAGTTCGGGCGTGACCACGTCGGGTAGTGCGACTGCGCCTCGAGATCGAGCCCCTGGCGGCGCAGCTCGTCGAGGAACGGCAGCTGATGCGAACGATCGCCGCGCAGGCCATCGATGATCACGAGGAACACGCGGCGCGCGAGGCGCGGCGAGTCGACCGGCACGACGACCGGCGCGGTCCGCGCGAGCGCCGGCAGGGCGAGCTCGAGATCGCGGGTGAAGGCCCTGCCAGCCGAGCCCGCCTGGATCGCACCGAACGCGCTCGCGGCGAGCAGCACCAGCGCCGCGACCACGGCGGGGCGGGTGCGCGAGGCGGGCGAGCTCATCGCCAAGCGTAGCGCGCGCCGACGGGGCCGGCACCCCCGGTCTCCGGACGAGGTCAGTCTGCGGCGGCGACGCGCAGCGCGGCCACCTGCTCGGGCGATCCGAGGACGACCAGGGTCATGCCCGGACCGATCTTCTCGCTCGCATCCGGGTTGTACGACCACGGCGTGTTGTCACTCGGACGCACCGCGAGCACGGTCATGCCGAACCGCTCGCGGACCCGCGCCTCGCGCAGCGTCCCGCCGAGATCCGCGGACTTGGCCCCTAGCTTGACGTCCTCGATCCGGTAGGCGGCGCGCTTGTCCCGGAGCATATCGTCGAGGAACTTCACGACCGACGGGCGCACCATCTCGGACACCAGGCGCATGCCACCGATATAGTTCGGCGAGACGACCGCGTCGGCCCCAGCGCGCCTGAGCTTCTCGACGTGCGACAGCTCCGCGCAGCGCGCGACGATCCGGATCGCGGGGTTGGTCTGGCGCGCGGACACCGCGAGGTAGAGGTTGTCCTTGTCCGACGACAGCGCCGCCACCAGGCCGCGGGCGCCGGCGAGGTTACAGGACTCGAAGGTGTCGTCGTCGGTCGCGTCCGCGACGAGGTAGCTGAACTCCGCCTTCGGATACTCCTCCGCGATCTCCTTGAGCTCGTGCTCGTCCATGTCGATCGCGATGACCGGCACGCCGGTCTTGAGCAGCTCCTCGATGACATTGCGGCCGGTCGTCCCGGCACCACACACGACCACGTGATCTTTCATGCGCTTCATCCGTTTCTTCAGCTTCGACGAGAACAAGACGTTCTTGAGATCACCTTCGACGATGAAGGCGGTGATCGTGGACGCGAAATACACGATGCTGCCGGTCCCGAACAGCAGCAGCAGCATGGTGAACGAGCGCGCGTACTCGACCTTGTCCATGTCGACCAGCGTCTCGCCGTAGCCGACGGTGGTGACCGTGATGACGGTCATGTACACGCAGTCGGCGAACTTCCACCGGCCGTCGCCGATCAGGTAGTAGCCCCCGGCCCCGCCGAGCACGACGATCACTAGGCCCATGAACCCGAGGAGTAGCCGTTTGACCAGCGGAGACATCGACCCGGCGTGACGATACCAAAGGTTTGCTGATATGAACCGCGGATGCAGCTCCTCGCCAGCTACCTGTCGGGATCGTGGTCGCAGGGATCGGGTCCGCGGACGACGCTGGTCAACCCGGCGACGGAGGCCGCGGTCGCCGAGGTCGCCACCGGCGGCCACGACCTCGCCGCCGCCTTCACGTACGCGCGCACCGTCGGGATCCCGACGCTCGGCGCACTGACGTTCGCGCAGCGCGGGGCCCTCCTCGGCGCCCTCGCCAAGGCGATCCACGGCGCCCGCGAGGAGCTGATCAGCATGGCCGTCGCCAACGGCGGCAACACGCGCAGCGACGCCAAGTTCGACATCGACGGCGGCGCGATGACCCTGTCGTCCTACGCCGAGCTCGGCGCGAAGCTGGGCGCGACGACGCTGCTCGCCGATGGCGACCCGATCCAGGTCGGCCGCACCGCGCGGATGGGCGGCCAGCACGTCTGGGGCCGTCGCCGCGGCGTCGCGGTCCACATCAACGCCTTCAACTTCCCGGGCTGGGGCGTGTGCGAGAAGCTCGCCTGCTCCCTGCTCGCCGGGATGCCGACGATCACCAAGCCCGCCACGGCGACCGCGCTCGTCGGGCACCGCATGGTCGAGCTGTTCGCGCCGCTCCTCCCCGCGGGCGCGCTCCAGCTCCTCGTCGGCCCGGCCGGGACACTTCTCGATCACCTCGGTCCCGGCGACGTCGTCGCGTTCACCGGCGGCAGCACGACCGCGCGGATGCTGCGCGGCCACGCCACGATCATCGAACACTCGGTGCGCCTGAACATCGAGGCGGACAGCTTGAACGCCGCGATCCTCGGCCCCGATGTCGAGCTCGCGAGCGAGACCGGCGGCCTGTTCCTCGCCGACGTCGTACGCGACATGACCCAGAAGACCGGCCAGAAGTGCACCGCGATCCGCCGCGTGCTCGTCCCCGCCGGAAAGCACGCCGACGTGCTCGAGGCCCTCCGCGAGCGGCTCGGCGGGATCGCCGTCGGGGATCCCTCGCGCGAGGACGTCCGCGTGGGGCCGCTCGCGACCGCGCAGCAGCGGACCGATGTCCTCGCGGGCATCGCGCGCCTCGCCGCCGCGACCGACGCGGTGTTCGGAGGCCTGGGCGAGGTCACGCCGCTCGGCGTCCCCGCGGGCACCGGCTTCTTCGTCGGCCCCGTCGTGCGCTCGGCCGCCGATGCCTTCGCCTGCGCCCCGCTCAACGAGCACGAGATCTTCGGCCCGGTGACCACCGTCGCGCCGTACTCGGGCGACGCGGACTACGCCGCCGAGTTCGTGGCGCGCGGCGCTGGTTGCCTCGTCAGCTCGGCGTACTCCGACGAGCGCGACTGGGTCGCAACGTTCGTCGGGGCCGCGGCGCCGTGGGCTGGCCGCCTCTACCTCGGCTCGGCGAAGATGGCCGCGATGAGCCCGGGCCCGGGTACCGCCCTGCCCTCGCTGCTCCACGGCGGCCCCGGTCGCGCCGGCGGTGGCGAGGAGCTCGGCGGCGAGCGCG
>Ga0102851_10000635_pt1 | contig 18370 bp, 13 predicted proteins | sample Mud3Dept3metaG_FD_79558 | JGI IMG/M metagenome (GOLD analysis project Ga0102851, IMG submission 79558) | Freshwater wetland microbial communities from Ohio, USA, analyzing the effect of biotic and abiotic controls - Mud 3 Core 4 Depth 3... | ecosystem: Environmental > Aquatic > Freshwater >... | reverse complement strand
GCGAAGGAGATGCCGGAGGGGTCGCTGTCGACCACCGCGTCGCTCGAGCTCGGCAAGCCCGCGACCGTCGTCGTCGACGGGCGTGCCGACATCTTCTCGTCGGGCCTCGCCGCGCCGGATCAGGGTCGCGGCGGGCGGCTCCCCGCGATCCTCGCGCTCGCGCCGGGTGGCGGCTTCGTGACGTTTGGCAAGGTCAAGGGCGTGGTCGGCTGCGTCGCCGGTGCGACGACACCGCCGGATGGCGGCGACTGTGCGGGCGGCAACACCGACATCGTGGCGGCCAACGGGATCAGTGGGATCAAGAACCACCAGCACTCGCAGTTCCTGGTCGGCGTGTTTCTCGGGCCGACGGCCTCGACCACGGCGCCGGCGACCCTCGACTTCAGCACCGACGCCAAGGGCGAGCAGTTCCCCGAGCTCGCGCCGGCGATCGGCCAGCAGTTCTACATCGGCGACGGGCTGACCAGCGCCGCGGCCCCCCAGCGGTTCGTGGTCCCCGCCGGGGCGACGCGGTTGTTCCTCGCGTTCTCCGACGCGTTCGGGTTCCAGGGTGACCCCGGTGCGTACGGTGACAACACCGGCGGGCTGCACGTCACGCTGACTCAGCAGAAGTAACGGGCGTCGCGCGGCAAGCTGCACGCATTGCGCGGCGCTCGCTCGCGGACGAATCGTTTTCGGATCGTGCGGGCGAGCGCCGGTGCGCTCGGCTCGCAAGCTCGTGATCGCGCGCCGGTCCGGCGCTCCGGGGGCGATCCGGCCGGCACACACGCAATCCTTGCGGGTTCCGGCGCGCGATGGCGCGGATCGCGCCGGCACGCCGCTCGCACCACCCGAGGCATGGTCGGCGAGCACACGGGCGTACCCACCGGGACCTCGATCCTGATCGTCGAAGACGACCCGTCGTCGCGCCAGGCGCTCGCCGAGCTGCTCGCCGATGATGGCTACGAGGTCACGACCGCCAACGATGGGCAGGCCGGGATCGCCGCGGTCGAGCGGGCGGTGCCGTCGCTGGTCATCAGCGACGTCAACATGCCCAGGCGCGACGGCTTCGAGCTCGTCCGCGAGCTCCGCGCGCGCCCGGCCTCGGCCCGGGTCCCGATCCTGCTGCTCTCCGCGATCGCGGAGCCGTCGCGGCGGGCCGCCGGCCTCGACCTCGGGGCCGACGACTTCCTGCTCAAGCCGGTCGATTTCGGCGAGCTGCTCGCCCGGATCCGGGTGCTGCTGCGGCGAGGCCGCGAGCGGGAGGAGATCGAGCGCCGCGCGACGATCGACCCCTTGACGGGAGTGCTCAACCGCCTCGGCCTCGACGAGGCACTCCGGCACGAGCAGATGCGCTCGCTGCGCACCGAGACGCCGCTGTCGATCTTGATGATCGATCTCGATCGGTTCAAGCAGCTCAACGACGCGCATGGCCACGCAGCCGGCGACGCGGCGCTGGTCCGCGTGGCCCAGTCGCTGGTCGAAGCGGTGCGCAAGAGCGACTACGTCGGCCGCTACGGCGGGGACGAGTTCCTCGTGATCCTCCCCGGCTCGACCACCGACGCGGCCGCCGCGCTGGCGGCGCGGTTGCGCAAGGTGTGGATCCCCGAGCTCCCCCTGGGCGAAGGCCGCGAGCACTTCATCCAGGTCTCGATCGGGGAGGCGACGCTGACCCCGGGCGACACCCTCGAGACGCTCGTCGCGCGCGCGGACCACGCGATGTACCGGGTCAAGCGCACCAGCCAGTCACCGTTCCCGCCCTCCGATCCCGACTAGCCCGCCGCCGCGAGCCGCAAGGCACCGACCTCATCGGGCCGCCGGGTTCAGGCAACGGTATACGCTGCGCCCGAGGACGCTTGCATGACCGAGCTCCGCTCCACCGACGCCTACTCCCCTGCCGAGATCGCCGAGCGCGTGCGCGACGTCGGGGTCGCGAAGGTGCGGCGCGATCGGTTCGGCGTGTTCATGCTCGCGCTGCTCGCGGGGGCGTTCATCGCCCTCGGCGCGGTGCTGTTCACGGTGGTCATCACCGGCTCGACGCTCGGATTCGGCGCGACCCGGCTGCTCGGCGGTGTCGCGTTCAGCCTCGGGCTGATCCTGGTGGTGGTCGCCGGCGCGGAGCTGTTCACCGGCAACAACCTGATCGCGATGGCGTGGGCGTCGCGCCTGATCACGTTCCGCGAGGTGCTCGCCAACTGGGCGCTCGTCTACGTCGGCAACCTGCTCGGCGCCCTCGGCACGGTCGCGCTCGTCGTGGTCGGTCGCGTCCACGAGTTCGGCGACGGCGGTGTGGGGAAGACGCTGCACGGGATCGCGACCCACAAGCTCGGGCTCGACCTCGTCCAGGCATTCGCGCTCGGCGTGCTGTGCAACACGCTGGTCTGCCTCGCCGTGTGGCTCTCGCTCGCCGCGCGCAGCGTCACCGACAAGGTGCTCGCGATCGTGTTTCCGATCGCGGCGTTCGTCGCGATCGGGTTCGAGCACAGCATCGCGAACATGGTGTTCCTGCCGTGGGACCTCGTCGTCCACGGCGTCGAGGGAGGCCGCCTCGAGACGACCCTCGTCCACCTCGCCGTGGTCACGCTCGGCAACATCGCCGGCGGGACCTTGCTCGTGGCCGGTGTGTACTGGAGCGTCTACCTGCGCCGATCGAAGGAGGACTGATGCATCTCAAGGAATGGGCGAACCGCCGCATCCACGGCGACACCGATGTGATCGAGACGGTCCGCGAAGGACTCGACGACGCGCAGGTCGCGCGCCGCACCGGGTTGCCGATGGCGTCGGTCGAGGGCGTGCGCACGTTCTACGGCCTGCTCGACGGTGCCGGCCCGCGGACCTGCACCGGCACCGCGTGTGCCTTCGCGCGTGGCTGGGCGCCGCCGCCGGGCGCCGAGGTCCGCTGCGTCGGCCGCTGCTACCAGGCGCCGACCCAGCTCGCACCCGGCGACTTCCCGATCCCGGCGATGTCGATGGTCCCCGTCCCCGTGGTGCTCCGCGGCGTGCTCGGGCCGCCCAGCGATCCGCGCGGCGACGCGTACGAGCTCCCCGCGCACGATCAGATCATCCCGCGGATCGAGGCGAGCGGGCTGCGCGGGCGTGGCGGCGCGGCGTACCCGACGGGGGCGAAGTGGCGCGCGGCCGCGAAGGCGTCGTCGACGACGAAGTACGTGGTCGCGAACGGCGACGAGGGCGATCCGGGCTCGTTCGTCGACCGCCTGCTGCTCGAGCGCGATCCGCACGCGGTGCTCGCGGGGATGAACGCGTGCGCGGCGGCGATCGGCGCGACCCATGGCGTCGTCTACATTCGCGGCGAGTACCCGCGCGCGATCGAGATCATGCGCGACGCGATCGACGAGGCGCGCGATCGCCTGCTCCCCGGGTTCGACGTCGCCGTCCACGTCGGCGCCGGCAGCTACGTTTGCGGCGAGGAGACCGCGCTGCTCCGCGGCATCGAGGGCCTGCGCGCCGAGCCCAACCCCAAGCCGCCCTACCCGGCCGAGCGCGGTCTCCACGGCAAGCCCACGGTCGTGCAGAACGTCGAGACCCTGTCGATCATCCCGTGGCTCTTGCGCACGGGCCTGCGCCCCGACACCAAGGCGTTCAGCCTGTCGGGCGCGGTCGCGAGGCCGGGCGCGATCGAGGCGAGCTTCGGCACGCCGCTGCGCACGCTGATCGACGTCGCCGGCGGTGGGGTCGCCCCCGGTCGACGATTCAAGATGGCGCTCGTCGGGGGCCCGCTCGGGACCGTGATCCCCGCGCACGAGCTCGACACCCCGCTGACGTTCCACGCGATGCCCGGGATGGGCCACGGCGGCATCGTCGTGCTCGACGACTCGGTCTCCGCGCGCACGCTCGCCGAGCACCTGTTCGGGTTCGCCGCCGCGGAGTCGTGTGGCAACTGCACGCCGTGTCGGGTCGGCACGGCGCAGCTCGCGCGCATGCCCGACGCGGCAGCGCTCGCGCGGCTGATGGACACCCTCGAGGCCGGCAGCCTGTGCGGGTTCGGCGCCAGCGTGCCGCGACCGATCCGCGATCTGCTGCGCCACTTCCCCGACGAGATGTTCGCGGAGCGTGCACCGTGAAGGTCAACGGCACCCCGGTCGCCGTGGGCTCGACCGTGCTCGCCGCGTGCCGCGCGGCCGGCGCCGATGTCCCCGCGTTCTGCACCGATGATCGGCTGTCCAAAGGCGGCCACTGTCGCGCGTGCCTCGTCGAGGTCAACGGCCGGCTGGTCGCGTCCTGCACGACCCCGGCGCGCGACGACCTCGAGATCGAGACCGACACGCCGCGGCTCCGCGCGTACCGGCGCGACCTCGGCGAGCTGATGCTCGCGGAGAGCACGGCCGGCACGCTCGCACCGACGCTGCGCGCGTGGGGCTGCGACGGGACGCGCTACCCGGCCCCCGCCGGACCGCCCGCGCGCCGCGACACCAGCCATCCCTACCTCTCGCTCGATCTCGCCGCATGCATCAAGTGCCGGCTGTGCGTGAAGGGCTGCGAGGAGCTCCAGGGCCAGTTCGTCTACGCGTTCGCCCAGCGCGGCGCGGCGACGACGTTGACCTGGGGCCCGGGTGCGTTCGACACCACCGCGTGCGTCGCGTGCGGCGCGTGCGCGTCGCTGTGTCCGACCGGCGCGATCACCGACCGCGATCGCCTGCGCAGCGCGCCGACCACCCGCGTGGTCCAGTCGACGTGCAGCTACTGCGGTGTCGGCTGCTCCCTCGACGTCCACGTCGCCGACGATCGCGTGCAGAAGATCGAGGGCACCACCGCGAGCCCGGTCAACCACGGCCACCTGTGCGTGAAGGGCCGCTACGCGCACGGGTTCTCGCGCCACCCCGATCGGCTGACCACGCCGCTGATCCGGCGCAACGGCGTGCTCGAGCCCGCGACCTGGGACGAGGCGATCACGCTGATCGCGACGACGTTCGCGCGGCTGCGCGGCCACGTCGCCGCGCTGTCGTCGAGCCGCTGCACGAACGAAGAGAACTACCTCGTCCAGAAGTGGATGCGGGTCGCGCTCGGCACCCACAACGTCGACTGCTGCGCGCGGGTCTGCCACGGCCCGTCCGCCGCCGGCATGCGCGCCGTGCTCGGCACCGGCGCGGCGACCAACTCGCTCGCCGATATCGAGCACGCGGACCTGCTGCTCGTCGCCGGCAGCAACAGCACCGCGGCGCACCCGATCACCGGCGCGCGGATCAAGCAGGCGGTGCTACGCGGCGCGCGGCTCGTGGTCATCGATCCGCGCCGCACCGAGCTGGCCGAGCTCGCCGACGTCCACCTCCAGCTCCGGATCGGCACCAACGTCGTGCTGCTCAACGCGCTCGCGCGCGCGATGATCGACGACGGCGCGATCGATCGCGCGTTCGTCGACGCGCGCACCGAAGGGTACGCCGCTTACGTCGAGTTCCTCCGCGACTACTCCCCCGAGGCCACCGAGGAGATCACCGGCGTCCCGGCGGCGCTGGTCCGTCGCGCCGCCCACCTCTACGGCACCGCGCAGCGCCCGATGCAGACCCACGGGCTCGGGATGACCGAGCACTACCAGGGCAGCGAGGGCGTGATGCTGCTGTGCAACCTCGCGCTGCTCGCGGGCGCGCTCGGGCGCGAGGGCGTCGGCGTCAACCCGCTGCGCGGCCAGAACAACGTGCAGGGTGCCGCCGACATGGGCTGTCAGCCCGACCTGGTGACTGGCTACGGCGATCCGACCGATCCGGCGGTGCGCGCCCGGTTCGAGCGCGTGTGGGGGACGCCGCTGCCCGAGGCTCCGGGCCTCACGATCCCGGCGATGTACGACGCCGCCCGCGCCGGCGAGATCAAGGCGATGTTCATCCTCGGCGAGGATGTCGTCCAGACCGATCCGGCGATCCACACCGACTCGGCGCTCGCCGCGCTCGAGCTCCTCGTCGTCCAGGAGCTGTTCCTCAGCGAGACCGCGAAGCGCGCGCACGTCGTGCTCCCCGGCGCGAGCTTCCTCGAGAAGGACGGGACCTTCACCAACGGCGAGCGCCGGATCCAGCGCGTGCGTCAGGCGATCACGCCGCCCGGTCAGGCCCGCCCCGACTGGCGCGTGCTCTGCGATCTGATGGCGGCGATGGGCGCCCCGCAGCCGTTCGAGCACCCGAGCGAGATCATGGACGAGATCGCGCAGGTCGCGCCGTCGTTCGCGGGCGTGTCGTACGCGCGGCTCGATCCGTTCGGCCTGCAGTGGCCGGTCCCGAGCGCCGACCATCCCGGCACGTCGATCCTCCACGCGACCAGCTTCCCCGTCGGGCGCGCGACGTTCGCGCGCGTCGCGTACGCGCCGTCCCCGGTGCTCGCGCACGGCGAGGGCTTCCCGCTGCGGCTGACGACCGGCCGCGTGCTCGAGCACTACAACTGCGGCACGATGACGCGCCGGAGCGATAACGTCGTGCTGCACCCGAGCGACGAGCTCGAGCTTCACCGCGACGACGCCACCGCCGCCGGCCTCGGCGACGGCGATCCGGTGCGCGTGATCAGCCCGTTCGGCGAGGCGCACGCGACGGCACGGGTGTCCGACCGGATGACGCCGGGGCAAGCCTTCCTCAGCTTCCACTTCCCCGCGACCGGCACCAACAACCTGACCAGCGGCGTGCTCGATCGGCTCGCCGACTGCCCGGAGTACAAGATGACCCCGGTGCGCATCGAGCCCGATCGCTCGCCCTCCCGGAGGTGATACCCTGGAAGAGATGTGGCGCGCCGCGCTCGTAGTCCTGGCCGGCTGTGGTCGGATCGGCTTCGATCCGCGCGACCGCTTCCTCGTGACGACCGCGGTCGACCGGCTGGCGGTCCCCCCCGGCATCGCGTCGATCGACGACCTGCCGGCGGAGCTCGTCGACCTGTCGCTGCGCGAGGCGCTCGTGATCGCGGCCAACCACCCCGGGCCCGATCGGATCGAGTTCGCTCCCGACGTGTTCCCGGCCACGATCGCGGTGGGCTCGGAGCTCGACGTCCGCGGCCCCGACACCACCATCGACGGCACCGGGCGCGACGTCACGGTCGAGCTCGCGGCGGGGTTCGACGGCAGTCTGTTCCGGCTCCGCGACCGCACCCGGCTGGTCGGGCTGATCCTCCACGGCGGCGCCGCCCCGCGGGTCGACATCGACTCGGCCTCGGGCGTCGAGGTCGTCGGCAACGACTTCACCGCGCCGGGGGCGACCGCGATCCGGATCAACAACGCGCGCGGCGTCACGCTCCACACCGGTACGATCATCGACCCCACGGGCAGCGCGATCGTGCTCGACCGCACGGTCGACGTCACGATCGACGCGATGTTCATCACCGGGGCGCTCGGCGATCCGATCGAGGCGATCGACTCGAGCGACCTCACGATCCGGGACAACACGATCGTGATCGCGCCGACCGGCGGCTCGGGGCGCGGCGTCGTGTTCACGCGCGTCACCGGCTCGCAGATCGTCGACAACCTGATCGATCCGGGGCCGGCGCGGCTGATCAGCCTCGAGGATTCGTCGAACAACGAGATCGTCGGCAACATCCTCGACCGCGGCGACGTCGGCATCGGGCTGTTCGGCGCATCGAACGCCAACCTCGTGCTCCGCAACGTGATCGCCGCGAACGTGGGCGAGGCGATGTACATCGGCGCCGCCGCCGGCGGGAACCGCATCCTCCACAACACGCTCTACATGACGAGCGCGATCGTCGACGGCGCGGTCGACACCGAGCTCGCCAACAACCTCGAGGCCGCGCAGGGCTTCGTCAATCCGGACGTCTACGACTTCCGGCTGGTGCCGGGCAACCCGGCGATCGACGCCGCGACCGATCTCGGCCTCGACCTGCTCCCCGACCTGCCCGCGCGCTTCCTCGGCGCCGCTCCCGATCTCGGCGCCGTCGAGACCCAATGATCGCGCGCTGACCGGCGACCGCTGCGCAGGGTGACGCGGTCGGTGCGTACCGTGGACGCATCGATCGACGGCGGCCAAGGCCCCTGGTGCGTTTTGCTCCAGGGGATCGCGAGGCCGCGGCGCGGGCCAGCGCCGATACTGGTCCTCTCCGTACGTATGAAGCGCAACGACTCCACGGTGCGCCTCGCCGCCACCGACCTCTCCAACCACGTCGCGTGCGCGCACCTCACGAGCCTCGAGCTGGCGAAGGCGTACGGTGAGATCGCGAGCGGCTACAGCAACTTCGATCCGCTGCCGAAGATCCTCCGCGAGCGCGGACGCGCGCACGAGGACGCCTACCTCGAGCACCTCCGGGCGACCGGCGCGCGGATCGAGGCTGGCGGCCACGATGCCCTGGCATGGATGAACGCGGGCGTCGACGTCATCACCCAGGCCGACCTCGGCGGGGAGCGCTGGCACGGCCGCGCCGACTTCCTGGTCCGCGTCGACCGCCGGTGTCGGCAGTGGAAGTGGTCGTACGAGGTCGTCGACACCAAGCTGTCGAGCGACACGCGCGCGGCGACCGTGCTCCAGCTCTGCGTCTACTCCGACCTGCTCGCCGCGCTGCAGGGCACCGATCCGGCGAAGATGCACGTGATCAAGCCCGGCCCGACCTTCCCGAAGGAGTCGTTCCGCTTCGACGAGTACGCGGCGATCTATCGCGCGCTCCGCGGCGAGCTCGAGGCGCGCGCGGCCGGCTCCCCCGAGATCACGACCTACCCCGAGCCGACCGCCCACTGCGCCGTCTGCACCTGGCGCTCGCGCTGCGATGCCGAGCGCCGCGACGACGATCACCTGACGTTCGTCGCCGACCTCGGCCGCAGTCACCAGCGCGAGCTCGCCCGCGTCGACATCCACACGCTGACCTCGCTCGCCACCGCGCCGACGCCATGGCCGCACGCGCCCGAGCGCGGGGCGCCGGCCACCTACGATCGCCTCGCCCAGCAGGCCCGGCTCCAGCACGCGGCCCGCGACCGCGACGTGCCGCCGTACGAGCTCCTCGCGGTCGAGACCGAGCGCGGCCTCGCGCGGCTGCCCGCGCCCTCCCCCGGCGACGTGTTCCTCGACTTCGAGGGCGATCCGTTCATCGGCGACCACGGCCGCGAGTACCTGTTCGGCTGGCACACCGCGGATCGCGGCTACGAGTGCGCGTGGGCCACCGACGACGCGGCCGAGCGCGCCGCACTCGAGATCTTCGTCGCGTTCGTGATGGCGCGGTGGGACGCCGATCCGGGGATGCACGTCTATCACTACGCGCCGTACGAGCCGACCGCGCTCAAGCGGCTGGTCGGCCGCCACGCCCGCTGCGCCGACGAGCTCGATCGGCTGCTCCGCGGCAACCGCCTCGTCGACCTCTACGCGATCGTGCGCCAGACCGCGCGGATCGGCGTCGAGAGCTACAGCATCAAGTACCTCGAGCCGCTGATCGGCTACAGGCGCCCCGTCGAGCTCGCGGTCACCGGGCCGCTCCACCACGCGGTCAAGCTCGCGCTCCAGCGCGGCTTCGTCGACGCGATCGCGCCGGCGTGGCGGACCGCGGTCGAGGCCTACAACCGCGGCGACTGCGAGAGCGCCTCTGCGCTGCAGACCTGGCTCGAGGCGCGGCGCACCGAGCAGCTCGCGGCCGGCCACGCGATCCCGCGCCCGCCGCTGCGGTCCGGCGAGCGCGAGTCGATCACCGAGGTCCGCTCGACCGCCGCGGTCACCGCGGCCCGCCTGCTCGACGGCCTCGGCGCGGCGCGCGCGGACCGCACGGGGCTGGAGCAGGGGCTATGGCTGCTCGGCCACCTGCTGGAGTGGTATCGCCGCGAGCAGGCCGTGACGTGGTGGGAGTTCTTCCGGCTCGCCGAGACCTCCGACGACGATCGGCTCGCCGAGCCGCGCGCGCTCGCCGGCCTCGTCCACGTCGAGCGGATCCCCCACAAGCGGATCCCGATCGATCGCTACCAGTTCCCGGCGCAGGACGTCTACCTGAGCGCCGGCGACGACGCGCAGCTCGACGCCGAGCACAAGCTCGGCACGATCGCCGCGATCGATCCGGTCGCGCGCACCGTCGACATCAAGAAGACCCAGAAGACCCTGAACCACCACCCGACTTCGCTGTTCGGTCACAAGCTGTTCGGCGCCAAGCCCAAGGACACCGCGCTCGTCGCGCTCGGTACGGCCGTCGCCGACCGCGGGTTCGCCCCGACGGCGCGCGTCTCGCTCGCGCGCGACCTCCTGCTGCGTGCCCTGCCGCGGGGCGTCGGCGGCCCCTCGTGGCCACTACGCCACGACGGCGAGTCGAGCGAGGCCTGCGCCCTGCGGCTCACGCAGGCCCTCGACGGAACCGTCCTTCCGATCCAGGGCCCGCCGGGCACGGGCAAGACGTCGACGGCGGCGAAGATGATCCTCGCCCTCTTCGCGCAAGGCCGCCGGGTCGGCGTCACCGCGACGAGCCACGCCGTGATCGAGAACCTCGTCGTCAAGACCGTCGAGCTCGCGCGCGAGCGCGGCGTTCCGCTGCGGGCCGCGCTCAAGTGCGACGAGCCCGCCGACACGCAACAGGACGGCATCGAGTACATCGCCAGCGCCGCCGACGCGGAGGACCGCATCGCGAACCTCGATCTCCTCGGCGCCACCTGCTGGCAGTGGGCGCGCAAGGGCATGGCCGGCAGCGTCGACGTCCTGTTCATCGACGAGGCCGGCCAGCTCTGCCTCGCCGATGCGCTCGCGGTGACGAGCGCGACGCGCAACCTCGTCCTCGTCGGCGATCCACAGCAGCTCGAGCAGCCGATCCAGGGCACCCACCCCGATGGCGTCGCGGTCTCGGTCCTCCAGCACATGATCGGCGATCGCCCGACCATCGCGTCCGACCGCGGCCTGTTCCTCGACAAGACCCACCGCCTCCATCCGACGCTCGCGGCCTTCACCTCCGAGCAGTTCTACTCTCGCAAGCTCCGCCCGGGCGACCACGTCCGCCTCCAGGGCCTGGCGACCGAGCCGTTCGCCCTGCCCGGCCTCTACTGGCACCCGGTCGAGCACCACGGCAACCACAACCGCAGCCTCGAGGAGGCGGCCGCGGTCGCCGAGCTGATCAAGCGGTGCGTCGTCTCGAGCGCGATCTGGACCAACGATCGCGGCGAGTCCCAGCCGCTCACGGCGCGCGACGTGCTCGTGGTCGCGCCCTACAACGCCCATCTCGCCGCGATCCGCGACGCGCTCTCTGCGCGTGGCCTCGCCGACGTCCGCGTCGGCACCGTCGACAAGTTCCAGGGCCGCGAGGCCGCGATCGCGATCTACTCGATGGCGACCTCGCGCCCCGAAGACGCGCCGCGTGGGCTCGGCTTCCTCTACGACCGGCACCGCCTCAACGTCGCCACCTCGCGCGCGCGCTGCGCGAGCGTGATCGTCGCGAGCCCGGCGCTGTTGCGCCCGGTGTGCACGACGCCGCAACACCTTCACCTGGTCAGCGCGCTCGCGCGGTTCGTGGAGCTCGCCTCCCCGTCTGCGAGCGTAGGACGGGGAGAGATCTGAGGTTGTTCGTAGGCGCGCCGCAGTTCAGAGCTTGTGCCCACGCTCGCGTGCCCACGCCCGCGCGTCGCTCGCCATCAGCTTGAGAGCGGCCGAGACCTTCGCCCCCCACGTCGACCGCGTGTCCCGTAGATTCAGTGGTGGGCTCCAGCGCTTGAGCACCGCCACCTCGACATCACCGAGCGCCGTGCAGTCCGGTGACTTCGGCCATACCGCGATCTCGAGGTGAGTGGTCATCCAGTCCGTGAGCGCAGCATCGTGCTCCTCGCTCAGCGCGAAGTCCGCCAGCCGCTCGGGCTTGGTCTGGTTGCGCGGGATCCCACGCAACGAGAGGTGGTCGCGCAGCAGCGCCGCAAACGAGCGGCGCACCGTCGACTGTCCCGTGCGGCCGCCCAGAAAGTGCGTGCGGAGGTCCTGGGTGACGAGGCTCTCCTCGGCCTTCCCGACGTACAGCGCGGTACTCGCCGGCGCCTGGCCAAGCCCGAGTTGCACCCAGGCCTCGGGACCGCCGTAGATCGCGTACAAGCCCGCGCCGTCCGGAACGTGGTCGGGTGCGTCGGGCAACTTGTATTTCGGTCCCGAGAGGGCGGCGCTCGCGCTCGCGATCAGGTCCTGCGTGGGTTGATCTGCCATCGCGTTCATCGTCGCCCGCGCACGAGCGATGCGCACGAGCTCCGGCCGCGAAATCGAGCACCGCGTTCGCGGTACCGCCGACGGAGCCCTCTACCACCCGGTGACGTAGTCGCCGCGAGCGCTCGTCACCACCTCATCGCGTAGATGGAGCAGCGCATCCTGGACATCCGCAAGCTCACGCGACACGGCATCGCTGACGTGCTCGCCGGAGTCCGCAATACTCTTCTCGAGCTCGGCGAGTCGCAGCTCCAGCGCGTGCCACCGATCGCGCGCGTCCATGCGGGCAAGGTGGACCTGGACCCTGATGTCCTCGGCGGTCCGCTGCACGTCTTCCCAGACGGGGTTGCTGTTCATGACCGTTGTTAGTTGCAGGTCACGTTCCACCCCGTCGGCTGCATTCGCCGCGTTGCGTGCGCGTCGCTTGCGCGACCGATGTGACATCCATGCAGGTCCTGCGGGAACCCGAGCCGGGGGGGACGATGGGGATCCGTGGATGGCCGAGCGGGCGCCCTGTGCTACGCCCAGTGCCCGACCCCGACGACGATCGCCGTGACGCTGTCCCGCGATGGCGCGCTGTTCCTGAACTCCGTGCCGGTGACGGCGGAGGCGCTACGCGTGGGCGGTCAAGGACGCCGTGGCGAAGGATCCGAAGACCCAGGCGATCAACCTCGGCGACAAGGCCGTGTCGCACGGCCGCGTCGTGTGGGTGCCGTGGTCGCTCCGGAGCCGTCGGGACCGCCGGTGTTCGGCGTGACGATGGAGTCCACCTCGCAGGGCGGCCGCGGTCGAGGGCACCGTCGTGCTCGATCTCATCGTCGACGGCGAGAAGGCCGGGCAGCCCGTGCCCGTCCGCGTCCGCGGCTTCAAGATCCGGTTCGTGATGCAGGACGCTCGGTAGTCCCGACCCGATGCCGAGAAAGCATTGCGCTTGGAGATCCGGATCTGCGCGAGTTCTGCGCCATCACGAGCGTCGCGGGCGACCCACGCCCGCCGTCCCAGCTCCGACGTCCAACCCTCCCTGGCACGAATCTGGCTGTCAGCTCTCGTGTGCCGTCTTCTCGTGACCCGGCTCCATCGGCGCGTTCGCCCGGCCTCACGATCGTCCTGTGCCTCGTGGTCGCGGCGTGCCGCGCACCGCAGGGACGCCCGGATGGCGGCCACGCGGATGCGCCGGTCGATGGCGGTCTCCCGGATGTGATCGTCGACGCGGCCACCGACGCGCCGACCGACGCGCCGACCGACGCGCCGGCCGACGCGCCGGCCGACGCTCCCACCGATGCGGCCACCGATGCACCGACCGACGCACCCGCCGACGCGCCCGCCGACGCACCGACCGACGCGCCCGCCGACGCACCCACCGACGCGCCCACCGACGCGCCCGCCGACGCTCCCACCGATGCGCCCCCCGACGCGGGCACGGGGTGCCTGACCACACCGTCCGCCCCGATCGCGCAGTTCTCCGTCGCTGGGGAGATCGGCGCGCTCGTCCCGACGAAGGTGTCCTCGGAGCCGCTCGCCGAGGTGTCGCCGACGCGCGAGATGTGGCCGACCTGGATCACGCTGGCCGCCGTCGCGCCGGCCGAGGTCGAGCAGCGGATCCTGCTGATCGCTTCGACCGCGAACGAGCCGTCGTTCCTCGCGGCCGGAAGTGCGCTCGCGCGGATCGGCGTGCCGTTCGCGACGCTGATCGCCACCCAGGAGACGCTGGTCGCCGACAGGCTGCGGACCGCGACCGGCGGCTGCCGGTTCTCCGGGGTGATCCTCGCGAACAGCGAGATCGGCGCCTTCGACGCCAACGAGTGGCAGCGGCTCGACGACTTCGAGCTCGCGTGCGATGTGCGCGAGGTGGAGTGGTTCGCGCGCGCTGCGTCCGCGATCGGCCTGACCGCACAACCTCCGTTCGCATCGAACGTCACCGTTCCCGCGCTGCTGACCGCCGGCGGCGCGACCCGGTTCCCGTACCTGCGCGCGAGCGCCCCGGTCGAGCTGCGTGATGTCTACGGCTACCCCGGCCACGTGATCGATCCCGCGGTGACGACCCCGCTGCTCCAGACCGCGGCCGGCGACGCACTCGCGGTCGTCCACACCCGGCCCGACGGCCGACAGGTCCTGGCCCTGCTGTTCGACTCGAGCCCACTGTCCCGCCACGCGATGCTGCTCGAGTTCGGTGTCATCGACTGGGTCAGCCGCGGGCTGTTCCTCGGCGCGCGCCGGCTGTATCTCACCCCACAGATCGACGACGTCTTCATCTCCGCCGATCTGTGGGGCCCCGGCAACGCGACGTACCGGACCGACGCGGCCTCCGTCCAGTTCTTCGCGGACTGGCAAGGGGAGGCCGCGGCACGCCTCCCCACCGGCTCGACGTTCGTGACCCAGCTCGCGTTCAACGGCGTGGGCACCGACCCGACCCAGTACCCCGACACGGCGCCGATCACCGCGTGGCGCGCTCGCCAGAACGAGTTCGTCTGGATCAACCACACCTGGAACCACGAGAACCTCGACGGGCTGAGCGCGGCGCAGACCCAGCAGGAGATCGCGCTCGACTGCACCCTCGCCGCCAGCTGGGGACTCGAAGGCTTCACGTGCGCCACGATGGTGACCCCGGATGTCTCCGGCCTCGACACCACCGGCTCGCTCGCCGGCATCACCGCCGCCGGTGTCCGGGTCGTCGTGTCGGACACGTCGATCACCGCCGCGCTCAATCCCGACAACCCCGGCACCAATCCGTCGTTCAACGTCGGCCGCGCCAACCCGTGGCACCCGGAACTCTACCAGGTGCCGCGCCACCCGACCAACGTGTTCTACAACTGCTCGACCCCCGAGCAGAACGTCAACCAGTTCAACTTCCTCTACCACGACGAGTTCGGTCGCGACCTGACCTACGACGAGACCGTCGCGCTCGAAGCCGACGTCGCGCTGCGCTACCTGCTCAGCTACGACGTCGATCCGCTGATGTTCCACCAGGCCAACCTGCGGATGTTCACCGGGGCCGATCTGGCTCCGCACTCGCTGTATGCCGACTGGATCGATGCGCTGATCGATCGCTACACCGCCCAGGTCACCCTGCCGGTGTGGACGCTCCGTCTCGAGGACATCGCGGGGGTGATGCAGGACCGCGGGGCCTACGACGCGTGCCAGATCCGCGCGGTGAAGATCGCCGGCGCCACCGGCTCGCACCTCGAGCTCACCAGTGCCGCGGTGTGTGTCGCGCCGATCACCGGCCTCAACGCACCGGCCTCCGGTCGCGTCGAGGTCTACGGTGGCGTGCCGACGACGTTCGTCCCGCTTCCCGCATGCCAGACGGTCTCGATCCCGATCCCGTGATCGACGGAGGTCCCGGGCCAGGTCGCGGTAGGCGCGGTCATCGCTAGTTCCCGATCTGCGCGGTGGCACGCCGCCACACCGCGCCACAGTAGATCCGGGGGTGGTGCGCCGCGAGCTCCGGCGTCACGACAAACGTGCAGACGTCGGTCGGCGTGGTGCACGGACAGGCATCGGTGTCGAAGAACGGCGTCCACGCCGCGATCGTGAGCCCGACGGTCGAGTGGGCGCGCAGCGTCACGCGGTCTCCGATCGCGACCTCGGCCCCGCACTGATAGCCCGGCTGCGGCGGATCGGGAGACGGAAACAGCTGCGCCTTCGTACGCTCGAGCGTCCCGACCACGAACGACTTGTAGTCGGCCAGGGAGCAGTCCTCGCAGCCCGCGTTGCATCCGCTGACCGACATCCCCGTTCGGGATGGAGCCACGCGCTCGGCCGTGCCGGCCAGGACCAGCGCGTCCGTGTTCGAACCGGTCGCCCGCGTCTGGTGCGGCTCGGTCGGGGATCCGGTGGGCGCCCGGTAGCAGGCGGCGAGCACGCAGCTCACGATCACGCTCGCGGGCATGCGCATGAGCCCATCATACCAGCCAGATCGATGCGGGACCTGCGCTGCGGTCGCGAGGGTCGTCAAGCCCGACGCGGGGGTCGCCCCGGATGCTCCGGTTCCGTTTGAGACCGTCGAATCAGGGACCGTCACCCTGGGCCCTCGGTCGAGGCTTGCGCCCGCCTGCGAACCGAAACGACAGCTCGATCGACAGATAGTTCTGGGACACGTGCGTCGTCTGCGGCGCGTTGCCGACCATGTCGTGCACCTCGAGGCTCGCGCCGAGGATCGCGTTGTACGTCGCGGCGATCCGGACGGGTCCGAGATCGACACCCACCTCGGGCGCCACCCCGAAGTAGCGGCCGATCGACGTGCTGATGCCAGACGTGTTCGGCCCGCTCTGGATCGAGTGTGAACCGATCGTGTAGCCACCGGCACCGAGCGCGACGAACGGACGGATCGATCCCGTTCCGCCGTAGAGCTCGGCCTTGATCAAGCCAGATGCCGCCATCGACACGTCGAGCGGGAGCTCGTCCTGGCCGACAACCCCACCGAACATGACTGCGATCTCGACGCGTCCGCCGACCGCGACGTGGTCGTGCACCATCGCCTTGATCTCCGCGACCATGCCAACGCCACTGCGATCACGCACGCCGACGGACGAGCCGGTGAGCCCGCCGTCGAAGCGGATCTGTTCGTAGTGCTCCGACTCCGCGCCTGCAGCGCGCAGGTGGCCGAACGTGACCATCCCGAGCAGCAGGACGAGCGCGCGCATCAGAACCGGTCGTAGCCGAGGGAGACCGAGATCTGGGTGACCGTGCCGTACGGATCACCGACCATGTACCAGCGCGCGTCGAGCGCGACGTTCAAGCGACGCGCCTTGCCTTCGGACGTCGTCTTGAACGGGTAGTAACCAGCGCGCGCCTCGAGCAGTGGACCGTTCGGGTTGTTCAGCACGCCATACCCAGCACCCGCCCCCATGAACACCCGGAACGGAAGCGTGTACTCGCCGACGACCGCGGCGGCCATGTTCCCGGTGACACCACCGCCCGATCCTTGATCGGGTCCGACGGTCCCGAACGACAGGTGCGAGTGCGCGTACACCGCGATCGCGTCGCTGATCTTCAGGCCGATGCGCCAGTCGACACCGTAGAGCTGCCCCGAGAAGCTCTCCCCCGCAGTCGTCTCGCCGAACTCCTGGCCAACCGACAGCGAGAAGCCGTTGCGCAGCGACATGCCGCCACCGCTCGCGGCAGGTGCCGGCGTAGGTGGAGGTACCGCGGCGGCGGCAGGCGCCGGCTCGGGACCGGGTGCCGGCTCGGCGGGTGCTTCTGCTGCCGGATCTGGTGCCGCTTGCGCGTGGGCGATCGCGTGCATGGAGGCGAGCGAAAGCAAGACGATGGAACTACGCAACAGCATTCTGGCTCCTGGAAAGTTGCCTATCATTGGACCGTCAGCAGCTCTGACGGCCCCATCCCCGGACGTCTCCCAACGCAAGCTGGGTGCCACGACGCAGGCGCCTCTCAACGAGTGAATCGTGTGTCCTGGTCAACCGCGGTTCTCACCCCGTGCCGGATTCACGTCACGCGCACATCACCGGCCGAACACATACTCCGCCACCCGTCGTGCCGTGCACCAACTGCAAATCCCTGTGTCCTCGTCGGCTGCCGAGGGGATGGCGCCTCTTGGCGTCGTCGATCACATCGGCGTCGTCGAATCGGATCTCCTGGCGATCGGCGACAACGGGCGCATGTAGGATGTCGCCTCCGCTCCCCCTCGATGGAGATCCGGCGCGCGCCCTGTGCCGTAGTGGGATGCGCGCGCGGAACACTGTACGAGCACTGCGACTGAACGTTCGACCGCCGGCGCTTACGCGCTGCCGCAGTAGACGTCAGGCATCCACGATCATCGGCAAACGCAGGCGGATCGCGTCGCGAAGCGCGTCGAGCAACGTCTCCCGCGCGCTCGATGCCGCGTCGGTCCAGCTGCCGACTTCGAGCTCACGTGCCGCTACAGGCGCGGACCCCGCTAGCCGCTCGAACACGACGGGCATCTCGAACGGGACGTCGAACGCGATCGGCAAGAACACGGTCGCGGAGACGTGCGCGCGGCCCACCGGAGGTCGTTTCAACAGGCCGAAGAACGCCGGCTTCGCCGCACGAGGCGTCGCCTGCTCCAGCAAGCTCGCGTACGATCTCGGGTCGACGCGATGAAACGCGGGGTCCGCAGTGGATGCTTCGTCCCACAGGTTGGTGCCAAGGGAGCCGGGCAGCTTCGTGAGGTCGCCCGAGAGCATCGGCACGAACCTGGCGCGGTTGGACGCCGCATCAGCACCGCCGAATGGCGTGTCCTTCGGGATGTCCCGTTTGCCGTCGGGCCCGATCAGTGAGTACGGCACGCCCTGCTGCCAGGCGAAGGTCATTGTCGGGGTCACGAAGTCCCCGCTGAGGTACCG
>Ga0102851_10000632_pt1 | contig 18409 bp, 14 predicted proteins | sample Mud3Dept3metaG_FD_79558 | JGI IMG/M metagenome (GOLD analysis project Ga0102851, IMG submission 79558) | Freshwater wetland microbial communities from Ohio, USA, analyzing the effect of biotic and abiotic controls - Mud 3 Core 4 Depth 3... | ecosystem: Environmental > Aquatic > Freshwater >... | reverse complement strand
TCAAGGAGTACAAGGCGACGCGGCCGCCCATGCCCTCCAATATGCCCGTGCAGATACCGTACGTCAAAGAGATCATCAGGGCGATGGGTATACACAGTGTCGAGAAGGAAGGGTTCGAGGCCGATGACGTGATCGGTACCATGGTTGCGAGGCTTCGTGACCAGGACGTCGAGATATACCTGGTTACGAGCGACAAGGACATGATGCAGTTCGTGTCAAAGAACGTATTCGTATTCGACACGATGAAAAACGTTCTTATGGGAGAGCCTGAGGTAACGGAAAAATTCGGCGTGAAGCCTTCCCTCATATCTGATTTCCTGGCGCTCTGCGGTGACACGTCAGACAACATCCCGGGCGTGCTCGGTATCGGCGATAAGACAGCCCGGGAGCTTGTAAGCAGCTTCGGCACGATCGACGAGATTTACGCCAGCCTGGAGAACATCAAGAAGGAAGCGGTAAAGACAAAGCTGCGTGAGGGCCGGGAGCATGCATTGATGAGCAAGGAGCTGGCCACCATCCGGCTTGACGTGCCCCTCGATGTAACAGACGAGGACCTGCAGATTAAGGAACCGGACACAGCCGCCCTGAAGAGGGTTTTTCGAGAGCTGGAGTTCACCGGTTTCTACCGCGAACTCCCGCCGGAAGAAAGGGAGAAGAAGGAGTGGAGCAGGAAGACGTTGCCCGAACTCTTACAGGGCCCCTTCTCACTCTCGCTTCAGCTTGGCGGCAAGGGATCGTACGAGGTGCACTTTGAGGCGTTCGCCGCGTCCGACGGTGACGGTGCCTGCTTCTCCCGTGACGAGAAGGAGTTGCTTGAGTACCTTGATGCAGCTGCCGACTGCATCGTCCACGACCTGAAACCACTGCTCATCCTTCTCAAGAAGAAGGGACACACGCCGGACAACGCATACTTTGACACGATGCTCGCCTCGTATCTCATCAACCCGTTGCGTAAAGAGTACGCTATTGACGGTCTTTTTGAGGAGTTCCTCGACATCTCACTCGCCGGTGCCGGTCAGGAAGATGCGCTGCCCCAGAGGGCCCTTCTCCTGCATGACCTGAAGGGCGTCCTCGCCCGGAAGATGGATGAGGCAGGCCTGACGAACCTCTTCAGGGACGTGGAGATGCCCCTGGTCGAGGTGATCGCCGGGATGGAGTTTTACGGAGTCAGGATCGACCGTCAAGGACTGATGGGCCTTTCGAAAGAGTTTGACAAGCGCCTTACGGCTATCATGAAGACCATTTACGAGCAGGCGGGCGAGACGTTCAACATCAATTCGCCGCAGCAACTCGGTCGGATCCTCTTTGAGAAGCTACAGCTCCCAACGATCAAGAAGACGAAGACGTCATACTCGACCGACATTGAGGTGCTGCAGACCCTCGCCGATCTGCATCCGCTTCCAAAAGAGGTGCTCGAATACAGGAGCCTGAGCAAGCTGAAGAACACGTATATCGACGTGCTGCCCTTGCTCATCCATCGTGAGACAGGACGCATTCACGCCTCATTCAACCAGATGGTGGTCGCAACAGGGAGACTGAGCAGTTCTGATCCGAACCTGCAGAACATTCCCATCAGGGGAGAGGAAGGCAAGAAGATTCGCGAGGCATTCGTGCCTGAAGATGGCTTTCTGCTCCTTTCTGCTGACTATTCGCAGATTGAACTGAGGGTACTTGCCCACATGTCGCGGGACGAGCTGCTGCTCGATGCGTTTCGCAGGGACGAGGACATCCATTCGCGCGTGGCGCAGGAGGTCTTTCGGGTGACGTCTGACCTCGTCTCACAGGAGATGCGCAGAACGGCCAAGGTGATCAATTTCGGCGTGGTTTACGGCATCAGCGGTTTCGGCCTGGCAAAAGAGCTGGGCGTGTCACCGAAAGAGGCCCAGGCATACATCGACGATTATTTTGCTCGCCACACAGGTGTGCAGGCGTACATAGATAGAACGCTCCAGTTCGTGAGAGAGAACGGCTACGTGAAAACGCTCCTCGGCAGGATGCGCCGCATCCCGGAGATACACAACCCTGATTCCAACGTGAGGCAGTTCGGCGAGCGTACCGCCATCAACACTCCCTTGCAGGGCACCGCCGCGGACATCATCAAGATGGCCATGGTCAACATATATAGAAGGATAAGAGAGGAGCGCCTCGCATCGCGCCTCATCATGCAGATCCATGACGAACTCGTCTTCGAGGTGCACGAGACAGAGATCCCCGCCATGGAAGGGATCGTCCGCCACGAGATGGAGCACGTGCTTGAACTTGCCGTTCCCCTCAAGGTGTCGCTGGGCACGGGACGCAACTGGGCCCAAGCACATGATTAAGAATAGGGTCCAGGGTCCCGAAAGGACTGAACTGAAAGACAGGGTCCTGGGTCCAGGGGCCTGGGTCCCGACAAAAACAAAAGGCCGCATTACTTCACAACCTAAGGCCAAGTTTTGTGCCTCTATCTCGCATTGCCAGGTTTTTCTGGACCCGGGACCCGGGCCCCAGGACCCTGCCTTACCCGTGCCCCGTGACCCTGCAGTAATATTGCTTGCAGCTCCCCGCAGACCACGAGCACAAAGACCGAGTAGTAGGCCCAGAAGAGAAATCCGATAAATATGCCGTACAACCCGAAGAACATATCGAGCCGGGCCAGGTATGCGGCGTAGAACTGGAAGAGCTGCTTGCCTGCGACCCACATGGCGGTAGCGAGAAGGCTCGATGCGAAGAGCAGTGCCTTGCGTTTCCGGAGCGGTGACAGCACGTAGTAGAGCAGGCAAAACGTCGCAAAGATGATCGGGAGATCAAGGAAAGAGAATATGTAGAGAATCGTGTTGCCGTCCAGATACGTATGGTCAGAAATGATACTGAGCACCTTTGATTTGATCACCAGGAGAAAAACCGTGATGAAAAGGACAACCATTTGGAGCGCTGCAAATACGATCGTGAAAAGGAGCTCCTTTCCTTTTTGCCTGATGAATCGATCGGGATTCCGGCCGAACATGATGTGGAACGCGGGTATCAGCACTGTAAAAAGCCTGCTGGTGAAAAAGATCAGGGCAAGAATGCCCAGGGGTCCTGAAAAGTTCTTTGTTAGATCGAGTATGCGCACTGCTTCCGAAATCTGCCTGATGACGCTTACGTTGTACGGTGCGGGCACCACGTTTGCGAGGTATGCGAGAAAGTGCTCATCAAGGTCGGTCAGGTCGGCAACGTACCCCAGGAAGGAGACGGCGAGCAGCGTGAACGGGATGAATGTGAGAAGCACATAGAAGGCGATTGCGGCAACGATCAGGTTGCCGTTGTCTTTCCTGTATTTTTTAAACAGCGCCTTAGGGATCGATAATACGAAACGTATTCCACCCATCTTAAGACTAAGATAGCCTTCTGCACCAAACATTGCAACCACAGCAAACATTGCAACCTTATACGCGTTTTGATTTTGCAGTACCCCGATGTTAAAATGATACCCATGATAAGTAGCCTACTAAAGAAGATCGTTGGTACCAAGAACGAACGGGAGTTGAAGAGGATCCAGCCCGTCGTGGAGGCCGTCAATGCGCTGGAGTCCGGGATGCAGGGGCTCTCCGACGACGAGTTGAGGCAGACCACGCCCCGCCTCAAGGAGCGCCTCGCCAACGGCGAAGAGCTCGACCAGGTCCTGCCTGAAGCGTTTGCTGCCGTGAGAGAGGTGGGCAGGCGGACGGTCAACATGCGCCATTTCGACGTCCAGCTCATCGGCGGTGTTGTCCTGCACGAGGGAAAGATCGCCGAGATGGCAACCGGTGAGGGAAAAACGCTTGTGGCAACGCTGCCCGTGTACCTCAACGCGCTGGCAGGTGAAGGCGTGCACGTGGTCACCGTGAACGACTACCTGGCCCGCAGGGATGCCGAATGGATGGGACCCATCTACAAGTCTTTGGGCTTGAGCGTCGGCGTTATCGTGCACGGCCTGGACGATGCTGAACGGAAAAAGGAATACGATTGCGACATCACGTACGGAACGAACAATGAATTCGGGTTCGATTACCTGCGCGACAACATGAAGTACTCACCTGAAGAGCTTGCGCAGCGTGAGTTCAATTACGCGATCGTGGACGAGGTGGACAGCATCCTGGTCGACGAAGCTCGGACCCCGCTCATCATCTCGGGCCCTGCCGAGGAATCGACCGACAAGTATTACAGGATCAACAAGCTCATCTACCAGTTGAGGAAAGAGAAAGACTTCATGATAGATGAGAAGGCCAAGAGCGCATATCTCACGGAAGAGGGTGTTGCGCGGCTCGAAAAGCTCCTCAAGGTCGAGAACCTGTATGACCCCAAGTACGTCGATTTTCTCCACCACATCAACCAGGCGCTCAAGGCGCACGAGTTCTTCCAGCGCGACGTAGACTACATCGTAAAAGACGGGAAGGTAATCATCGTCGATGAGTTCACCGGCAGGCTCATGCCGGGACGGCGTTTCAGCGACGGCCTCCACCAGGCCCTGGAGGCCAAGGAAAACGTCAAGATCGAGCGGGAGAACCAGACGCTGGCCACCGTCACCTTCCAGAATTATTTCAGGATGTACAAGAAGCTGGCGGGCATGACCGGTACCGCAGACACCGAGGCAATGGAATTCAAAAAGACCTACAACCTCGATGTCATCGTCATCCCCACGAACAAACCGCTCATCCGCACCAACTATCCTGACGTGATCTACCGGACGGAGCGCGAAAAGTTCAAGGCGGCAGCGAATGAGATAGAGGACCTGCACAAGAGAGGCCAACCTGTCCTCGTGGGCACCCTGTCCATAGAAAAGTCTGAGCGCCTCGCAGAGATGCTGAAGCGACGGGGCGTGGCGCATCATATATTGAATGCGAAGCAGCACGAGCGTGAGGCCGAGATAGTTGCCCAGGCGGGACGGCTCAAGGCGGTGACCATATCGACAAACATGGCAGGCCGCGGCACCGACATCTTGCTTGGGGGAAACCCGAAGTTTCTCGCCCTCAGCATAAGCAAGGGCGAGGAAGGTACGGAGCAGCATGTGAAGGCAGTGGAAGAAGCCCGCATGATCTGCGAAAAGGAAAAAGAAGAAGTGATACGCCTGGGCGGGCTCCACATACTGGGCACCGAGAGGCACGAGTCGCGGCGCATCGATAACCAGCTGCGGGGCCGGTCCGGACGGCAGGGAGACCCGGGCTCTTCACGCTTCTATGTCTCGCTGGAAGACGAGATCATGCGCATATTCGGTTCCGACAAGATCTCCCCCCTCCTCGGCAAGCTGGGCATGACTGAAGATATGCCTATCGAACACCCGCTCATCTCCAAGGCGATCGAGAATGCCCAGACTCGGGTGGAGGGGCACAACTTTGAGATCAGAAAGTACCTGCTTGAGTATGACAACGTGATGAACAAGCAGCGCGAAACCGTTTACGGCATGCGCAAAGAGATGATGGACAACGGGGACATGAAGGAGCGCATCGTCGAGATGGTTGAGGAGCTGTGCGAGGAGTTCGTCAACGAGTGCGCTCCGGAGAAGGTCTATCCCGAGGAGTGGGATATCGCTTCTCTGAAGAACAGGATATTCGAAACCTTCTTTCTCCATTTCGACCTCGACCACGTAGACATCAAGTCGATGACAAAGGCAGGCCTGCTCGACGCGGTCAAGACGCGCGTTGCTTCCGCGTACGACGAGAAGGAAAAAGAGTTTGGGGAGCCGACCCTGAGGAGCATCGAGCAGTATATTGCCCTTGGCTCACTCGACGCCCACTGGAAGGAACACCTACTCTCCCTGGACCACCTGCGCGAAGGGATAGGCCTCAGAGGGTACGGGCAAAAAGACCCCCTGCGTGAGTATCAGAGGGAGAGCTTTGAGCTCTTTCTCGACATGCTGGAGAGGGTGAAGCTCGACACGGTACGGAAGCTCTATGCCGTGCAGCTTGCCCGGCAGGAAGTGCCGAAACCCGAGGCGCCCGTCATCTTCATGAACCGCGGGGACGAGCCGCCCCCCGAGCAGGAGAAAGGCAAGAAGATAGGCAGGAACGATCCCTGCCCCTGCGGCAGCGGCAAGAAATACAAGAAATGTTGCGGGAGGCAGTGACCGTGAAAGGAATGCGTTTCTCCGGTGTCGCAGCGGGCATAAAGGACACTTCACTTGACCTCGGTCTCGTCTTCTTCGAACAGCCCACAAGCTTTGCCGCGGTCTACACCAGGAACAAGGTCAAGGCCGCGCACATACTCTACAACCGCAAGAAAGTGAAGGGCTTGGTGCGGGCACTGCTTGTAAACAGCGGCTGCGCCAATGCGTGCACGGGCACTGAGGGTGTCTCTGACCTTGAAGTCATCGCGAAGGCACTGGCTTCAAAGCTTCGCATCAAAGAGGACGAAATCCTTTTTGCCTCGACGGGCGTGATCGGCCGCAGGATGCCTGTACAGAAGATTGTCGGCGCGATACCGGACCTGGTCAGGAACCTGAAAGAGAAGAACATCGAGCAGTTTGCCCGGGCCATCATGACCACGGACACCTACCCGAAGCTCGTGCAGGCCTATGTCTCCGGCGCGGGTGGAGGGGCGATAGCGGGTGTGGCAAAGGGTGCGGGCATGATCAACCCGCTCTTTGCGACGATGCTCTCATTTCTCTTCACCGAGTGTGCGGTGTCGCAGGAGAGTCTCAAGAAGCTGGTCCCGGCTATGGCGCGCGAGAGTTACGAGCGCATCACGGTGGACGGAGATACGAGCACGAACGACACGGTCATGGTCTTTGCTCCGAGGAAGGCCGCGACCGTAACCGATTTCGCTTCGTTCAAGGAGAAACTCCTCGGACTCATGAGGGAGCTTGCGCTCCTGATCGTGAGGGATGGGGAGGGTGCGACCAAGGTGGTGCATATCACCATCCAGGGGGCCCAGCGCAGGGAGATTGCCGAGAGACTGGCACGCAGGATCTCTGTCTCACCGCTCGTGAAGACCGCATTCTTCGGCTGCGACCCGAACTGGGGGAGGATCATGGCTGCCGCGGGCGACGCGGATGTGCCCATCCGGCCTGAAAAGGTGGAGATTGTCCTGCAGGGTGAGACGCTCGTACGCGGCGGTGTCGAGGTGCCCTTTTCCGAGCCGCACCTCAAGAGATTAATGGATAAGAAAGAGGTAGAACTTCTCGTGGACCTGCACGACGGCAAGGCGTCGTACGATATCTACACCACCGATCTTACCTTCGATTACGTTAAGATTAACGCAAGCTATCGCACCTAGCGACGCGTCGCTTTTCGCGCCTGGCTCAGTTGCTTCGTCGTCGCTGCTCCTCGACGTACGTGTAGTACGCCCTCGTCGCACTCCTCCTTGTCGCCTGTGCCATGCATCGAAATTCGACGCGTCGCACGGATCTCTTGAACATTTGATATTTAGGAATTGTTTAGCGTTTAGAAATTGGGATTTGGGATTTCCATCTCTGCCTGACGACCTCGTAGGCAGAGATGGCAAACGAGGTGGCGACGTTGAGGGTTGAGAACCCGGCCGCCGTGGGGATGCGCACGATCTCGTCGCACGTTTCGCGTGTGAGCCTGCGCATGCCCTCTTCCTTGCCGAACACGAGGCAGAGCGGGATGGTGAGGTCCAGCTCCCACAGGTTCTTCCCGGCTTGTTCTTCCAGCCCGTAGCAGAAGATGTTCGCGCGCTTGAGCTCTTCGAGCATGCGGTGAAGGTTCGTGACACGGACCACGCTGACGTGCTCCGCGGCCCCACGTGAGACCCGGCTCACCGTGTCAGTGACGCTGCAGGAGCGGTCTTTCGGCAGGATCAGGGCGTCCAGAGCGAGGCAGGCTGCGCTGCGCAAGGCGTTTCCCAGGTTCTGGGGGTCGGATATGCCGTCAAAGGCGGCAAGGAAGGGACGAGCCGTGGAGCGTATGCGCGCAAGGAGTGCGTCGGGGTCGAGAGAGCTGAAGACCCCACGTTCGAGCACCATGTGTGTTCGCATGCCCTTGAAGCGGCGTGCGAACTCCTCGCGTGAGACCACCCTGAAGCGCGCGCCGCAGCGCTTCGCCTCCGCGATAAGCTCTTCGAGCACCCGCTCATGGCCGGCCTCGATCCACAGCGTGCCGGCCTGCGCGGGGTTAGAGCGAAGGAGTTCGATAATGCTGTTCCGGTCAGTGAGGAAAGGCACGCCGTCTCTCCGCCATGCTCGTCGTATCAGCGGGAAGAGATTCGGGAAATCTCTTCTTCGATCCGCTTGAGGGTTTCGATGGGGCTCAGAGAGGTGGTCACGGCCCTGCCGAGTACTATATATGTTGCTCCCCGCTGTATGGCCTCTGCCGGCGTGATCGTCCGTTTCTGGTCGTCTTTGACCTCGCCTATACGTACCCCTGGAGTCACGATGATGAATTCTTTGCCGCAGAGTTCCCGGATCATATCTATATCCTGACCTGAGGCCACCACCCCGTCAAGCCCTGCCTCTTTCGTGAGAAGCGCGAGCTTTTTGGTCCAGTCGGCCGCGGTGACGTTGAGGCCCAGCTTGAGAAGCTCTGCATCGTCGATGCTTGTGAGCACGGTCACCGCGATGACCTTCGGTCGCTCCATCACCAGCTTCTTGGAGGCGTCATGGAGCGCCTGCCTCGTCTCTTTCATCATGGAGAGGCCGCCGGATGCATGCACGTTGAACATGTCAACGCCCAGTTTCATGGCCTCTATCCCCGCCTTGGACACGGTGTTCGGTATGTCGTGGTATTTGAGGTCGAGGAAGACTCTCGCCTTGTTCAGCGTGATGAAGTCGATTATCTTGGTGCCGCAGTGAGTGAAAAGCTGCTTGCCCACCTTGAACATGCCTACGTGATCCCGGAACTCCCTGACGAGCCGCTGGGCCTCCTCGAAGTGGTCCACATCCAGGGCGAGTATCATCCTCTCTTTGGCGTCCATATGCTCTCCTTTCTCACTGCTACGGTCCGAACACCCCTGCAGTTCTTTTACTCCTTTTCAGGAAGGATGTAAAGATGCCTCAGCGGCTTCCTCCTTGGGCGGGCCCACGGGCTCCCCGACCCCATTAAAAATTTTTAATTTTTTTCTTGACAGGCTGTTAACCGGCTGCTATAAGATTAAAAAGCTTTAATGAAAGGAGGTGGGATGCGTTTGAGAAGTTCAAAGGGTTTGATGGGTTGGTTAACAAATTTCAAACAGAGGAGAAAGGAGGAAGCATGAAGAAACTGATTATTCTGGCTGTAGCAGTGCTGCTTGCGCTTCCTTGTGTAAGCTACGCAGGTAGCGCGACAAGCAGGTGGGATCTGACCATTGGCGGCTACGTGAAGTTCGATCTCGTGTGGGCTGACGACTACATGAACCCGGACATCACGTTTGCACCAAGGGACAACGGCACGAGCAAGAACTCCCAGGACTACCAGGCATTGACCTGGGGCGCGGGCGAGTCACGGCTCAATTTCCTTATCAAAGGGCCGGATACGTGGGGCGCCAAGTCGTCTGCTTTTATTGAATTTGACTTCAGGGTAGGCAACGTGCTGAGCACCGACAGCGCGACCCGGAGCCAGCTCAACTCGTACGGCGTTGCATCCCTGCGCCACGCATTCATGAAGTTCGACTGGCCGACCGTCAGCCTGATCATGGGTCAGACCTGGACGGGTCCCGGCATTCTGCCCTGCTTCTGTATCCTGGGCGTGAATGAGCTCGGTCCTTTTGGGAAGGGCATTTGGAGACCCGAGATAAAGGTCAGCTGGATGGCCACGAAGAACTTCACCGTCGACTTTGCCGTAGTGTCTCCGTACAACACGGACAAGTACGCGGGTAACGGCGGCAGCACCCTGGCGAACGGTCTTGCGAACGACGATTTCGCCCGGAGCCAGATACCTGACATCATGACTGAGTTCACTTACAAGACTGACGCATGCGGCAAGATCGGCCCGTGGATGCTCCAGGTAGGCTTTGGCGGCGTCTATGGACAGGAGAAACCGATTGACCCGGCAGCCAACGGTCCGACCACCTACACCACCAGCTACGCGGCTACCTCAGGGTTCTGGAGCGCGAACGGCTATGATGACGACACGGTCGACCGGTGGATGGTCACGGGTAAGACGTACATCCCGATCATTCCTGAGAAGGCACCCGGCAAGCTGGCCGGTTCGCTCGGCTTGGCAATGGCTGGTTTCACCGGCCAGAACCTCCGCAGCTACGTTCCTCCGCCACCTATCGCGAACGCCATGATCAGCTATGACAGGGTCAGCGCTACCGGCGACATCAACGCGGTTGCGCCGGTGGTCAGCGGTGGATGGGGCCAGCTGGCATTCTACCTGACGGACACGGTCTGGTTTGGAGGCTACTATGGCCAGACAGTAGTCAGCCTGAGCAACAGGCGGAAGAATTCCATTCCGCAGACCAGTGCCGCGGCACTTGGCTCAGTGGAGCGGATACAGCAGTACATCTTCAACGTAGTGTATGACCCGAACCCAGCAGTCCGGCTTGGCCTGGAGTACAGCTACTTCCAGACGCACTATGCGAGAAGCATCAGGCCGTATCTGGACAGCGACGGCAACACGAACGTGGTCAGGTTCGCAGCTCAGTACTTCTTCTAAGAACCTGCCCAAAGGGCAACACAAGGGGGGGGCCGCAAGGCACCCCCTTTCTTTTTCGTGCGCGTCAAGACTTCAGGGTCCCGGGGCCGAGTTCATAGTTCAGGGTCTAGGGGCCTGGGGCCAGGGTCCCGGGAAAACAAACGCTGTTGTCCGTCTTTGGACAGTCTCTTGATTTCACATGAAAAATATCCTGCGCTTAATGGTTAGATAACCTCAAAATTCGACTTAACTTTTCCTTGACAACGGGCGTACAAACTACAATATAATGAAGCCAATTCGGATGTCGGAATCATTACGACAAAAAGGGGGCAACAATGAATAATAAAGGGAAGAATAAAGGCATTTCAAGACGTGATTTCCTGAAAGGGACAGGTGCATTGGTGGCGGGCGCGGCTGCGGGGCAGTTTCCCACAATTCTCAGGGCTGCACCAAAGGAGATTCTTATAGGTGCTATCGAACCTCTGACAGGTAACGCTGCCGAGGCAGGACAGATGGCTACCTGGGGCTTGGAACTTGCCGTAGACCATATCAATAAGGCGGGCGGTATCAAATCGATGGGAGGAGCAAAGCTGGCGCTCAAAGTTGTTGACTCTGAGAGTAAGAACGAAGTGGGCGCCATGAAAGCCGAACAACTGATCCGTCAGGACATCGTCTGTCTTGTAGGGGCATTCCTGAGCGGGGTCACCATGGCGGTCAGCAAGGTAGCAGACCGGCAGAAGATGCCGTTTGTCATCGATGTTTCGACGGCAGACCAGATCACCCAGCAAGGCTTCGAGTACACCTTCCGGGTTTTCCCCACCACAACGCGGCTCCTGGACACAGGCCTTGACGGAATTACAGAGATCACGAAGGCGCGACCGATTAAGAAGGTCGTTATGATGCACATATCGGAATTCCAGGGCAAGTCGGTGACTGATTTGCTCCTGCCCATGATCCCGAAGAAAGGTCTGAAGTGGGACGTGGTAAAGACGATCACCTATCCTGAGAATGCCATGAGCCTCGCGAGCGAGGTCGGTGAAGCGAAATCACTCAAGCCTGACGCCATCCTTGTGGTGGCGCGGCAGCGCGATGCGATCATGCTTGTCCAGGAGATGTACAAGCAGCGTTTCGATGTGGACGGGGTGTTCGGCATGGTCTCTCCGGGCTTCGCTGATCCCGGGTATCAGAAGGAAAAGCTCTCGGGGTACAGCTTCAACGTGACCCCGTGGCATGATGAGGTCCAGCCCTTTGCGAAAAAGGTGGCAGAGGAATATCAGGCGAAATACAAGAAGCCGTTCATCATGAACGGAGCCTATCCGTATGATACGATCCTCGTCATAGCCGACGCCCTCGAGCGTGCAAAGATCACGGACAAGGATGCCCTTAGAAAGGCATTAAGAGAGACGCGTCTCACCCAAAAAACTGGAATCGGCAAAGTTATCGAGTTCGACGACAAGGGAGACAACAAGGGCGCCGGCGCGGGGCTGATGCAGATTCAGCAGGGGAAGGGCCAAATTGTTTACCCATCGTATGCCGCAACGGCAAAAGCCGTGTACCCTGCTCCACCATGGAAGGACCGGGGATAGCGGGCTATAAACAGGCTGCAAACGGGGTCCTCAACTTCCTTTAAGCGACGATTTACAGGCCGGCTTGCTCTCCGGCGATAGTCCCAGGGGAAACGGATGCTCTATGTCCAGGCTCTCATCAATGGCGTCCTATTAGGGGCGATCTATGGGCTCATGGCCCTTGGCCTCTCGCTGATTTTTGGCGTTCTCCGGATCATCAATTTTGCCCACGGCACCCTCATGGTTGTGGGCATGTACTCAAGCTACTGGTTGTTCACCGTCCTGGGGGCTGACCCCTATGTATCTTTGCTTCCTGCCGCCGCGTTTCTCTTTCTTGTGGGGTTTGTCCTTCAGCGGTATATTCTCAATCCCATAGTGGATGCGCCGGAGGAGATGTCGTTTCTGACAACCCTCGGTCTGGGTCTCATCATTCAGAACCTTATCCTTATGGCCTTCGGTCCGGACGTCCACACAATCGACACGGCCTACAAGTTGAGCTCCCTGGCGGTCGGTGAACTAAACATCGATGTAGCAAAGCTTCTGGCTTTCGGCACGTCACTCGTTGTCACAGGCGTATTCTTCTCATTCCTCCAGTGGAGCGAGACGGGCCGTGCCATTCGCGCAGCATCTGATAACAGAGAAGCGGCGAGGCTGATGGGGATTGATACAAAGAAGATCTACTGTATTGCCTTTGCCATCGGTGCTGCCACCACCGGCGCGGCAGGAGCCTGTTTCAGCACATTCATTCCGACCTCCCAGGATGTGGGCATGCTCTTTACACTCACCAGCTTTGTCATTGTTATCGCAGGAGGCGTTGGGACCTACCACGGCACGCTTATCGGAGGGTTCCTGATAGGCATCGTTGAGGAACTGGGCGCGGTCATGCTGTCCGGTTCGATGAAACAGGTGGTCAGCTTCTGTCTACTCATGGTCATACTTTTCTTCAGACCCCAGGGTCTTTTCGGGAGGGAAGGTGACTAAGTCTCGCCCACTTCCCTTCATCTACGTGGCTCTGGCGGTTTTCTTCCTGACTATTCCCCTGTATGGCGGTGACTACGTCCTAGAGATGCTGATCATTGCTTTCTGGTTTGCCTACCTTGGGAGTTGTTGGAATATTGTCGGCGGTTATACGGGCCTGCTTTCGCTGGGCCATGGCACATTTGTCGGCATTGGGGCCTATGCTTCCACGCTCTTATTCGCACACCTCGGGCTGACGCCCTGGATCGGCATGATCGCAGGGGCCGTCGTTGCGTCCATGGCCGGTGCGCTTCTCGGCTACCTGAGCTTCAGGTTCAAGGTCCGCGGTGTGTACTTCTGCCTGATCACCATGGCCGCCACTGAGATCGTCCGACTTGTTTTCGAGCACGTGAACTGGCTGGGCTCGACAATAGGTATCTTCATTCAGGCCGTTAAAGGAGCCGGGGGCGCGGCTGTCTACCAGTTCGGACCCAAGTGGCCCTACTACCTCATCATCATGGCAATGACCGGCGGCATCCTCGGGATCTCCTACCTGATCGAACGGTCAAAGCTCGGCTATTTTCTCAAAGCCATCAAAGACAACGAGGATGCCGCACGGTCCCTGGGAATCCCGGCCATTCGCTATCAGATCATTGCCATGGCCATTTCCGGCTTCTTCATCGCGCTCGGCGGCACGTTCTACGCGCAGTACCGCCTCTATATCAGGCCGGACCTGGTCATGGGCGTTCATTTCTCAGTGGAGATTGTCATGGGTCCTGTCCTCGGCGGATGGGGGACGCTTCTCGGCCCGATCTTGGGCTCTCTGGTCATGACACCCCTGGGCGAATTCACACGGTGGCTGACAGAGATCATCAAGACCACGTTTCACATGCAAGGCCTGACAGGCCTCCACATGATCACGTATGGACTGGTGCTTGTCCTTGTGGTGCGGTTCATGCCCAACGGGATCGTCGGCTTTTACTTGAGACGCAGGGAACTGAAGAGGGAAAAAGAGAGTGCTGCAGGTTGAGAATGTGACCAAGATGTTCGGGGGCCTTATGGCTCTCAGCGATCTGACCCTCAATCTGTCCGAGGGGCAGATTAAATCGATCATTGGTCCAAATGGGGCAGGCAAGACAACGCTCTTCAATGTCATTTCCGGTTTCATGCCACCCGATGGAGGAGAAATCCGATTCGATGACCAGCCCATCACAGGGCAGCCGCCGGAAAAGATTGCGCACGCGGGCGTGGCCAGAACCTTTCAGGTAGTCAAGCCCTTCAATAACCTCACGGTCATCGAAAATGTCATGGTGGGGAGCTTGAATGTGTATGCGCACTCGAGAATAGCCAGGGAGAAAGCCAGGGAGGTTCTGGAGTACATCGGCATGGCGGACAAGGCTGAGTGGCCGGCCCGAAAGCTGACGCTCGAAGACCTCAAGCGGCTGGAACTCGGCCGGGCCCTCGCAACCCGGCCCAAGCTTCTTTTGCTGGACGAGGTGATGGCAGGCCTCAATCCCCACGAGGTCGATGAATTTATTGCGCTGATCCGCCGCATTCGGGATGATGGTATCACCATACTCCTGATCGAGCACATCATGCACGCGATACTGTCGCTCTCTGACGAAGTTGCCGTGCTCAATTACGGCGTAAAAATCTACGAAGGCGACACGCGGGGAGTGGTTGAGGATCGAAAAGTTGTCGAGGCGTACCTCGGCGAGGAATATTTCTTGAGCTGAGGTCAGGCTGAATCACGTGAGGCTTGAACGTGCTAGAACTTAAAGATGTGGTTGTCCACCGCGGTCAATTGCCCGTCCTGAAAGGTGTCAACCTTACCATAGAAGAAGGGAGCATTGCCTCTCTTATCGGGGCAAATGGAGCGGGCAAGACTACGCTGCTTCGCACGATCGCCGGGATTCTCGAGCCGGTTTCCGGCTCCATTTCTCTTAACGGACGGAAAATTGAAAGCAGCATGCCTCATGACATAGTGGCGATGGGAATAGTACTCGTCCCTGAAGGCAGACAGCTTTTCTCCAGCCTCACGGTTGAGGACAACTTGAAGGTAGGCTCGTATCTCCCCCAGGCCAGGAGTGCACGCCACGAAAGCCTGGACAAGGTATACGAGGTCTTCCCACGCCTCCGTGAACGTCGCAATCAACTCGCACGCACACTTTCCGGAGGAGAACAACAGATGCTTGCGATCGCACGGGGTCTCATGGCCAGACCGAAGCTTCTGATGCTGGATGAGCCCTCACTCGGCCTCGCCCCTGTTGTGGTTGCCAATATTTTTTCCACCATACGCGAGATCAACAAGCAGGGAGCGACGATTCTCCTTGTTGAGCAGAACGTTGTCCATTCTTTGAAGATCAGCCACCAGGGATTTGTTATCGAAAACGGTCGCGTTGTCTTGTCCGGAACGGGCGAGGCATTGCTCAAGGATGAGCATACCAAAGAGGCGTACTTTGGAACCTACCAGGACAAGTCAGGTCGCGCCAATCAGTAACAGAACCAATGAGGAGGCCAGGATGAAGCTTGAACAAAGGGTTGCGCTTGTTACCGGGGGAAACGGCGGTATTGGCCGCGTGATTGCCCTTTCGTTTGCCCGGGAGGGAGCGCGCGTTGCCATCTGCGGCCGCAGGAGGGACTTGGTTGAAAAGGTGGAGAAGGAAATCAGCGCGAGCGGCGCCGAGACGATCGGCATCGTGGCGGATGTGGGCGTCGAAAAAGACGTGGAATCAATGGTGGCCAGGACTGTGGAGCGGTTCGGGACCATAGATATTCTGGTCAACAATGCAGCGGCTGAGGGACCAACCTCACCCATCCACGAGATGGATGGACGAGACTGGCGGGCCGTTGTCGATACCAACCTGAACGGCCTTTTCTACTGCACGAAATATGTCCTCCAGGTGATGATCCCGAAAAAGTCGGGCAACATTCTGAATATCGGCTCTATCGCCGGAGTGTACGCGTATCCTCTCCGGACACCATACAACGCGACCAAATGGGCTATTGCGGGAGTCACCCAGTCGATCGCTGCGGAGGTGGGTCCATATGGTATCCGGTGTAACTGTCTCTCTCCAGGGCCGACCGAAGGGGACCGGTCTTCCGGCGTCATCAGCAGAAGGGCAGAGGCCACCGGCAAGACGTTTGAAGAGATGAAGAAATTTTATATGGATCAGATCCCCATCAAGCGCTTTGTCACCCCTGACGAAGTTGCTAAGGCGGCCCTGTTTCTGGTGAGCGATGATTCGAGCGGCGTCACCGCACAACACTTCTGCGTATCAGGAGGCATCGAGGTTCTGTAAGGGTCCAGCGACATACGGAGGGTGCATGCTGCCATTTTCGCGCATCAAACATATCTGCTTCGACGTGGAAGATATTGACGCCAGCGAGAAACTTTTCTCAACGCTGCTCGGGGTTCCAAGCACCGGTATCAATACGATGGTCCTCGAAGAAGGAAAAGGATTGGTGAAGATCTGCTTCTTCCACTTGGAGCAAGGATCCATCGAACTTGCCTATCATGATCTTCCGCCCTCCTGGAAAGGATCTCCCCTCATAACGCCGCCGGGATTCCACCACATCGCCTTCGAAACACCCGATTTTGATGGTGCGTTATTCTGGCTTGCCGAGAAGGGTATCCATCCCCTTCCTCAATTTCCCATAGACACCGGCCACAGCAGAGTCGCCTTTTTCGAAACGGAAAAAACGGGCGGCATCCTCATCGAACTGCATGACAGTGCGTATGCTCAGCATAAGGCTGACAAAGGCGCCAAATAAGTAGCGACGCGAGGTTAAGGTTGAGATGAACAAGCTGAGCATCACCATGACGGAGGGCATGTGAGGGAAGACCCTGATAGACGGCCTGATACAGGGGCCGGTGGATTGCTGATCCGCGGCGGCATCGTTGTCACGATGGACAAGGAGAGACGTGTTTTTCGTCGGGGCGCAATCCTGATCAAAGGGGATACGATCGAAGCCGTGGGACAGTTAGACGAGATGGAGGCGCGATACAGAGACGCGGCCCGCTTCGACGCGACCAACAGGCTCGTACATCCGGGATTCATCGATACACACGTCCATCTATCGGAACACATCGTGCGAAGTCTCATCCCTGATGATGCGCCCGATTGGATGTCCGGCTGGTTAATGCCCATCTACGCACATCTATCACCAGAGGACGAATACACCTCATCCATGCTCGCCTTCATTGAAATGGCGAAGACAGGGACCACTACGTTTTGCGAGGCAGGAACGTGCATCAATCCGGAAGCTGCAATGGAGGCCTTGCACAAGGCCGGACTCAGGGGCATTCTCGGCAGGTGGACATGGGATCTGCCCCCGGGTCCCGAAAAGATGAGGCAGACAACGGAGCAGGCATTGAAGTCGAACGAAGATTTGATGGCGATGATCGGGAAGCTCTCAAACGACAAGATCATGGCCTGGCCGTTGATTCTCGGCATGGGTACGGCTTCGGAAGAGCTGATGAGGGAAGCAAAGGCGCTTGCTGACCGCTCAGGCGTGGGCATGGGCATGATGCACGCTTCGAGCATCCCGTCTTTGGAGACCCGCGAGACCATTCAATCCCTGCGTCAGTTTGAAAAACTGGGGCTCCTGGGAAGGAATCTCAAGCTGACCCACATGGTGTACATGGACGATGCCGACATCGATCTCTTGAAGGAACACGACGTTAAGATCAGCCACTGTCCAACAGCAGCGATGAAGCACTGCAAGGGATTGACCAGGTATGGAAAATTTCCGGAGATGGTCGAAAAAGGTGTCTGCGTCTCCCTCGGAGCGGACAGTGCCAACGGGTCAGACCACATCAACATGCTCAGGATCATGAATCTGGTGGCCACTCTTTACAAGGATGTGCACATGAAGGCGTCAGTCCTGCCCGCTGAGACCGTGCTGGAGATGGCCACGATTCGCGGGGCAGAAGCGCTTCTTATGGAAAAGCAGATTGGATCTATCGAGACGGGAAAGAAGGCTGATCTCGTCCTGTTCGATCTGGACCATCCCGAATGGAGGCCGCTTCTCAATATTCCCGGCTCTCTCGTCTATTCTGTCTCGGAAACCAGTGTTGCTACTGTTTTTGTAGGAGGCAACATCGTGCTGCATAATGGAAGGATGTCAAATGTGGACGAAGACGAAGTCTACAGAAGCGCCGATCAATTGAGCTTGAGACTTCTTGAAAGGGCGAATCTTCACTTGCCTTCTCGATGGCCCCTCGTCTAGACACCTTTGCCTCCGATGGTCCAGCGGCTTCATGTCGCTGCGGCGTTCGTCTGCGAGCGCCTCTCCATCCCGCCGAAGATCACATGGGTTTCCCCTGCCCGCCCTGTTCTATTCTTGTTCCAGGACCCCGGACCCGGGACCCTAAAC
>Ga0102851_10000631_pt1 | contig 18411 bp, 15 predicted proteins | sample Mud3Dept3metaG_FD_79558 | JGI IMG/M metagenome (GOLD analysis project Ga0102851, IMG submission 79558) | Freshwater wetland microbial communities from Ohio, USA, analyzing the effect of biotic and abiotic controls - Mud 3 Core 4 Depth 3... | ecosystem: Environmental > Aquatic > Freshwater >... | reverse complement strand
GGAGCCTGGGCTACCCGGAAACGGGCGGGTTTGCCTACTCGGCTTACCGCGGTCTCGACGGTATCCTCACTACCGGGGCCTGGCCTGTCGGCATACCTGCGTGGCCGCCCGGCAAAGTGCAGGGGCCCGGCGTCTGTTTGAACTTTTACGATCTCTTCCCGCATGCGCGGTCGAACATCTACCCGTACGCCGAGGATTGGGAAGAGAAGTGGAAAAAGACGGGTGAACCGTTCAGCCCGGAAGTGTTCTTCACCTACGGTGCCAACGTGGTGATGAGCCTTCTCAGGCCGGAAGCCGTCGAAAAGTTTCTGAAGAAAGTCCCCTTTGCCTGTGCGCTGCAACCATTCCACAACGAGACAACGGAAGGTTTCTGCGACATCGTGCTGCCGGAATCACACTTCCTCGAGACGCTCGATATTTCCACTGGCTTCAGCACCACCTACAGCTATCCCGTGGGCATGGACAAGTGGAGCTTTCACGTGCGCATGCCCGTTACCGAACCGAAGGGCGAGGCACGAGATATTCAGGATGTCATGTTCGACCTTGCCGATCGGGTGGGTATACGGGATCAATATAATGCGCAGATCAACGATTACTACTCGTTCACCAGGGGAAGGCGGATGGGGAGAGACATAGAGATTCCTCTCATCATAAAGCCGGAAGAACGAATCACGAACATGGAACTGGTGGACAGGGTCCTGAAGTATCACTTCGGCCCGGAGCGAGGCCTGGAATGGTTCAGGGATAACGGTTTCCTGACCTGGAAGAAGAGGCCTGACGAATGTTACTGGCGCTGGTTCGTGGACGCCAGGGTGCCGATCTACTACGAGGAGGTTGAACAGGACAGGGAGGAGCAACGGAAGAAAGCCGAGAGCGTGGGCTTCAACTTGAACTGGGATTATTTCACCGGCATGACCACCTATTTCCCGTCTGTCATTTACACCGAACTGCCTCCCGATTCTGAATATGACCTTTTCGTCATCTCTCAACGGGACCCGCTCATGACCTATCGCTTCACGGCACACAATCCGTTTATCAACGCAGCGGCTACAATCAACCCGTATACGTACAACGTAACCATGAACGCGCAGACGGCAAAGAAGAAAGGCATAAAAGAAGGAGATACCATCTGTCTCGAAAATCGTTTCGGGGACACGCAGACGGGGAAGGTCAAGCTGTCGCAGTTGGTCCACCCGGCTGTGATAGCGGCTGTGGGATTGGGTAGTTGGGCCAGAGGGACGCCTGTTTCAAGCGGAAAGGGGATCAACCCCAACGCGCTGCTGAGACAGGATCAGCATCGTTTTTGTCCACTTTCAGGCTCCTCCGAACCAACGCCGAGGGTTAAGGTGTATAGAAAACAGAATGCGAGGTCGACGACATGAGATGGGGTATGCTGATAAATCTGGTTAAGTGTGTCGGCTGTTACAGTTGCGTGGTCAAGTGCGAACAGGAGCATTTTCTGCCGCCGAGTGTGCTCTTCGGCAGGATTTTGATTTCGGAGACCGGTGAGTACCCAAGGGCTCTGAAGCACGTATATCCTGTGCTGTGCAACCACTGCAAAGAGGCGAAATGTGTTGATGCCTGTCCGACGCGTGCCACGCAGAAGCGTGAGGACGGCATTGTCTGGGTTGATTCGGACAAGTGCGTAGGCTGCCGGTACTGCCTGATGGCCTGTCCGTATCAGGTCCGCACCTATTATGACGAGGAAAAGGAATACTATCCGGGTCAGGGCCTCACGGAGTTTGAGAAACTGGGAAGGCAGTTGCATCCGTATCAAACCGGAACCGTTCTCAAGTGCACGTTTTGCATGGAGAGGATTGACTCAGGTATCAAGCGAGGCTTGAAACCAGGAGTCGACAGGGACGCAACACCGGCCTGTGTCATCACCTGTCCGTCGAAGGCCCGGTACTTTGGTGATCTGGATGATCCGGAGAGTGAGATTTCCATGCTCGTGAGGAAGTGGCGTCCTGTTCAGCTGCGCCCCGAGTATGGCACTGAGCCGTCCGTGTTGTACGTGATAGGCTAAAAGATAGACGGAAGAGGGAAACGGAAGAGGGAAGACGAAAAGAAGGTTTTTTCTTCCTAGCGCAACGATCTTCCATCGGTTCATAGTAAAGGAGGCACAATGATACAGAGCAGACCTTATGAGTTCATGGTTTCCTACACCCCCCAAACACAATGGATAGAAAAAGGTGGAGTAAAGCTCTGGCTGGCGTTCTTTTTCATCGAGCTGGGCGCCGGAATGTTTTTCATCGCCTCATTACTCGACAATGTCTTGGCGATGTCCATAGGATGGTTTCTCTGTGCTGTTCTGGGGGGCGGCTTCCACCTCCTTTACCTGGGGAAACCATTGAGGTTCTGGCGCATGGCCTTTTCGTCGGGGTGGAAGACCTCATGGATTTCGCGAGGCATCATCTTTGTCAGCTTCTTTCTGGGCTTCGGCTTTATCCATATTCTGCTGATGCAGTTGTCAATCAGATATACGGGCCTCGTGGTCATCGCAGATGTATTCGCGTTCCTCACGGTGATCTACGGCGGGTTTGCCATGAACTATGTCAATGGTATTCCTCTGTGGAACACAGCACTGCTGCCGATCCTGTACGTGGTCAGCGGACTCTGGGGCGGGGCAGAGGTGACCCTGGGCCTGGCTTTGGGAAGTGGTGGGATGGTGGTCGGCAAGGCAGTAGAAGAATGGATTCGTATACTGCTGATAGGTTACCTGCTCCTGGTGCCCGTCTACCTGATGAGCGTGCGGTACACGTCATCAACGGGTCAGGTTTCCGTGAGATATATGATGCGGAGCCAATGGTCCGCCGTTTTCTGGATTGGAGTGGTCATCCTGGGCATGATTGTCCCCCTGGTCGCCGTAATCAATAGCATGATTACGAACCTTGAGACAATCTCGGTGGCGTTTCTTTACAGCGCAATCCTATCGGGATTGATTGGCGACCTTGCGATGCGCTATCTGATATTGAAGTGCGGCGTGTACGGTCCGCTCATTCCGTCTTCCGATACTGCTTGACAAGAAAGGTGCGGTCCGCGGCAAAGTAAAGTTTTCAAAGAGAGTACACTTGTGAGGTGATATGGAGTAAAGGCAACATAGCATTGGACAAGACCAGTAACCAAAAAGGGGAGGTTACCACGAGAAGCGCAAGAGTCATTCTCCTTGTCTCGGTTCTTTCTTCATCTTCACATCCGCCGTTCTTGCTTAGGAAAAACTCTCGTGCCCCTTCAATCAGGTGGTGAGGTAGGGAAAAGACATCTATGGTGCCTTCGCGCAAAAAATTGAAACAGATATAGAACAACATTCCAGGAGGTAATAGGATGAGCAGGAAAGAGGCAACGAGTGTTAGAAGTGCCCTTGAGTATCTGGACAAGAAGGGCTACGTGCTGCATGTCAAGAAAGAGGTCGATCCGATATGCGAGATCGCAGGTATCGCAAAGTCCTTGGAAAAAGGGCCGATCCTTAAATTCGAGAAAATAAAAGGGTACCCGGGGTACGTCAATATAGCAAACTTTTTCGGCCGCCGTGAACCGTGGGCTGATATTTTTGGTGTGGAAGATCCCAATAAGATGAAGTTCAAATTTGTGGATGCACTTCATGACCCGATTGCGCCAAAGGTTGTTAAAGACGCGCCGGTCCAGGAAGTCGTTATCGATAGGAAGATTGATGTTCCCGGTACCTTGCCGATTATCAAGCACACCGAATTTGATGCCGGCCGCATCATGGGGTGCGGCAACCAGCTCCTGACTGATGTCTACAGGAAGGGAGACACCAACATCTCCTTCAATAGGATTCATTTCAGGGGGAAGAATTGGGCATCCATCTCAACAGCCCAGATTACCCATATCGGCCAGATGTGCTTCAAGACGCATCGAGACGCAAGGATCCCGATTACCGTCAACATCAACCCTCCCCCTGCTGCGGGGTGGGTTGCCGGAGCATGGCATGTGAGGACGATAGTTCCTCATGGGGCCGATGAACTCGGAATAGCCGGCGGTTTCCAGGGAGCCCCAATTGAACTGGTAAAGGCAAGAACAGTCGATGCGTACGCCATTGCCAATGCCGAAATCGTGCTGGAAGGCTACCTCGAACCAACCTCAGAGAATGTCTGGGAAAGTGACGAGTCCGAGAAATTAGGAGTGCAAAAACAGGGAGAGACGAATTACTTCCCTGAATGGGTTGGGTACATGGGCACCGCGTGGAAAGTCCGTAAGCTCACGGTCACCGCGATAACCATGCGCAAGAACCCGATCTTCTATACGCCGATGGCGGCTGGACTTGAATACACGTGCTTCGATCTGTCCAGAGAAGCCACGTTCTTTGAGTTGGCCCAAAGGATAGCCCCGGGAATCTGCGTAGATGTCAATATCCCTGATTACTTCAAATGGGGCAGCGGTGTCATCTTCCAGATCAGAAAAGAGCGCGCCCAGGACGAAGGCTTTCAGCGGAACATCCTGATGTCGGCGCTGGCGGACGCCCCTGGCATGCGTATGGCTATCGCCGTGGACGAAGACGTGGATATCTACAATGCCGATGATGTGATGTGGGCCCTGGAAAGCCGAGTTGACCCTGATCATGATATCTTGAAGCTGCCGCGCGGTATGCGCGGGATTGCTGCGCAGCCCGAAGAAGAGAGAAAGAGCGGTATAGCTGGCTGGGAGGGAGGTATGGCCTTCGATGCGACTAAGCCTTACAATACAAGACACCATTTCCAGAGGCCTCAGTACCCGGTAAACAAGATCGATCTGAAGAAATGGTTCACCGAAGAACAGATTCGTGAGGTTCGGTCAATGCAGACCGACTATGCAAAGACTCTTGCCAAACATGGCTGGTAGGATCGAGGAAATCGCATCGGAATCTCAATATTATCATTTACATGGCCCAGGGGCCGCAACGATTGAAGAAAAGTAAGCCGTGACCAGTAATCGGTAATCAGTGACTCGTTGGTTCTGGCCACTGATCGCTGGCCACTGATCACTAACCACTGTCTTGAAAGGGGGGTATCATGAAAAAGTTTCGGATCATGGCAATTGTTCTTGCGTGTCTGCTTCCTGCGCTTTCGCTTGCAGCAGGAAAGACGGTTATTCCCATTTACACACCTGGTGCCGGTGGCACGGCGTATCTCGTTGGCGGGGCGATCGCAACGGTGATGAACAAGTACATCCCGGAAGTGCAGATGATGGTGGAAGCAACGGGCGGCACCGGGGCCATGTCAAAACTGATGGGGGAGAAAGCTGAGAAGAATCAACCTGCGTTTGGCGTAGGCGACTCCAAGGTATTTTACCAGGCGTTTGCAGGGCAGGGGCAGTTCACCAAACCCATCGCCCAGTTGCGGGCAGTGACGTTCATCCACGGGGCAGAGCTTTGCCTGGTTGTTCCCAAGAACTCGCCCATAAAATCTTACGCAGACCTCAAAGGCAAGAGAGTAGGTGTGGGGGCTGCGGGCAGCGGCACGTCGCAGATCAGCGTCGACCTCATTGCAGCACACGGCGTCACCAAGGATATGTTTAAGCAGCTCTGGCTGGGATATAACGAGGTGTCAGAAGGGATAAAGGACGGCAGCATCGATGCCGGATTCATTGCAGGAACGTATCCGATCCCTGCATTACAGCAGCTCGCTTTTGAGAAGGATATACGGATCGTACCGGCCGACCCGGCCGTGCTTAAGAAGGTGCTCGAGGCCAATCCGTATTTCTACGGCGATGCCCTGAAACCAAACGCGTACAAGGGTGTCACCCAGGACACGCCTATTCTGGTGTTCGGGAGCATCCTTGAGACAACTACGGTTGTTGATGCGGACCTGGCTTATAAGATCACGAAAAATCTTTTTGAGAAGCGCGATGAACTGATCGCCATCACGCCCCAGATGAAGTCCATGACCCTGAAGAACGCGCGTATAACCATAGCAAACCCGTTCCACCCGGGATCAGAGAAGTATTTCAAGGAAGCCGGGACCGGGAAGTAGGATCCTCACCAGAAGCAGCAGGCGGGAGAGAGGACCATGGGGATAATCACTCGCAAGCGCGCCATAACCGTCATCGCAGTGGCAATGTCCTTCTTTCATCTTTACACCGCAGGGTTCCGTCTCTATCCGGCAATACAGCAACGGACCACCCACCTCGTTTTTGTGCTGATGCTGGTCTTTCTCTTCTTTCCTCTCAAGAAGGGAAGCGAGGATCGTCCGACTAAACTGTCCAACGTGATCGACGTGTTCCTCATCGCACTCAGTCTTGTCATCGGAGCATACGTAATGCAGGAGTATGAGGACTTATCGGGGCGGGCCGGCGCCCCGAATCTGGCCGACTCACTCATCAGTCTGTCGGCGATGGTCCTTGTCACGGAGGCGACACGGCGCGTCATGGGATGGTCCATGTGTATCCTCATCTTCATCGGGCTGGCGTATGCCATATTCGGGGTCTACCTTCCGCCGGTATTAGCGCATAGCGGATACACGTTCCACCGGATCGTGAACCACATGTTTCTCAGCACGGATGGCATACTGGGTACGCCGATCGCGGTCTCAGGTACGGTGATCATAGTCTTCCTCATATTCGGTGCCTTCCTCGAACAATCAGGCGCTACGTCTTCGTTGACAAACATCGGCTACGGGCTTTTCGGCAGGTTCAAGGGCGGGGCTGCCAAGGCTGCCGTTCTTGGAAGCTGCCTGTTCGGCATGATGACGGGAAGTCAGACCGCCAACGTTGCAGCCGTTGGTACGTTCACGATTCCGCTGATGGTCCGGTCGGGCTATAAACCTATCATGGCGGGTGCTCTGGAGGCCCTTGCGTCGACCGGCGGCATGCTCGTTCCACCGGTGATGGGTGCGGCAGCCTTCATCATACCGGAGCTCGTTGGAGGCACGTACGTCGATGTAATGCGTTCCGCCCTGATACCTGGCCTCCTTTACTACACCGCAGTATTCATGTTCATCCAGGTCCAGGCGTCGAAGCTGGGCCTTGAGAAGATACCGAAATCCGAACTGCCCAGAGTCTGGCCCTTGTTCAAGGAAAACGCGCACCTGTTCATACCCATCCTGGTGGTACTCTATCTGCTGATCATAGAGCGCGCCACCACCAAGAAGGCAGGATTCTGGGCAGTCATCGCACTTGTTGCCATGAGCATGCTCAGAAAAAGCTCGCGCATGGGCATCTCCAAGATTGTGACCGCCCTCGTCGGAGGGCCCAGGACTGCTTTGATCGTTGCCATAGCATGCGCGTCAGCGGGTATGATTGAAGGTGTGCTCAGCCTCACGGGCATGGGCTTGCGCTTCTCGGAGATGCTCATTTACGTGGCAGGCGGCAACATGCTCGTGCTTCTTTTTCTCACTATGCTGGCCTCGCTCGTTATCGGGCTGCCGTTGCCGCCCGTCACCGCATACCTCATTCTTGCGATTCTCGCGGCTCCGGCCCTGATCAAGAGTGGTGTGCCACCCATGGCCGCCCACCTGTTCATTTTCTTCTTCGGCGTTCTCGGCAACATTACTCCTCCGTCGGCGCCCTGTTCCTTTGCTGCTGCCGGCATCGCCAAGACTGACCCGTTGAAGACCACCAACCTCGCATTCCTCATCTCCGCGCCCACGTACATTGTGCCGTACATGGTCGTCTATTCTCCGGAACTGATGTTACAAGGTCCTATACTGTACACGGTCTTCCGGGTGGTGACCACATTCTGCGCCATAAGCAGCATGTCCATCGCCTTTCTTGGTTACTTCGGCGGGAGCCTGGGGCTCATCGGACGAATCGTGATGCTCCTGGCGGGCGTGATGTTCATTCCACCTAGCCCGCTGATCAATCTGGCGGGATACGCGGTCTTTTTTGGCATACTCTGGCGTGAAAGAATATACCCTTATATAGGTATGCGTTCTGCGTCGGGAAAAGAAGAATAGCGCGCGCCAGGACCGGCCGGAGCGGACGGCAAAATCATCGATGCACTGCCGCTTCGGCGTGAAGAGGTGAGGCATGACAATCTCGGAAATGGTTGCACGGAACGCGCGCACGTGCCCTGACACTACTGCCTTTATCGAACGGGTTCCGAGCAAGAATAAGAGAACAGAGATCACCTGGAAACGATTTGACGAGGACGTGAACAGAATTGCCAACCTCCTCATGGGCGTCGGCGTGGGAAAGGGCGATTTTGTCATGCACTGGATGATGAACTCCATACGCTGGCTGGAGGCCTACATCGGCATTGTCAGGACAGGGGGCATTGCCGTGCCTCTTAATTTCAGATTCACAGGAAAAGATTTCAAGTACTGTGCGGATGTTGCTGAGCCTAAGGCAGCCATCTTCGATGAGCAGTTTATCGATATCGTCGAGGCCGTGGACCACCCGCTTCTCCCTCCTGCAAAATGTTTTGTAAATGGTACGAAGCAGACATCTGCGATAAAATCATTGGACGATGCCGTTTCTTCAATGACCTCTGCACCACCGGGAGTGACGGTTGCAGATGAGGATCCCTGCGGTCTTTACTTTACGTCAGGCACAACCGGTCTCCCCAAGCCGATTCTTCTCTTGCATAAGAACATGGAATGCATGGCCATCACAGAGGTCGTGCACGGCTTACGAAGGCCGGGAGACATCTGGGTGACACTCAAACCGTTCTATCACACGGGCGACTGGATTCACTGGCTTGCAAGCCTGATCCTCGGTGGAACATCGGTCATACAGGGTGACAGGATAACGCCCAAGGCCATTTTCGAGGTCATGCATGAAGAGCGGGGTACCGTGGCAATGCTGCTGGTGCCCTGGCTTCAGGACGTGCTGGCGGCTCTTGATAACGGAGAGCTTAGGCTGGCAGACTATGATCTGCAAGACTGGCGGCTTGTTCTGCTCGGTGCGCAGTATGTTCCTCCCACATTGATCGAGCGGTGGAAGGAGCGCTTCACGTGGATGGAGTATGAGGTAAACTACGGCCTGACCGAGGCCTCTGGCCCAGGCTGCATCCACCTGGGGACAGAAAACGAGCATAAGGTGGGATCGATAGGCAAGGCAGGCTTCAACTGGGAGGCGCGCCTCGTGAATGAGCGGGGTGAGGATGTTGCCCGGGGCGACGTGGGAGAGATCGTTGTGAAGGGCGACGGGGTGATGCGCGAATATTACAGGAATCCAGAAAGAACGGCCGAAGCTATTCGCGATGGCTGGCTCTATACAGGCGACTTTGCCAGAATGGATACTGACGACTTTATGTGGTTTGTCGACAGAAAGAAAGATCTGGTGATCTGTGGCGGGGAAAATGTCTACCCCGTGGAGGTGGAGGAAGTTTTGCAGTCCCACCCAAAAGTGCACGACGTCGGCGTGATAGGCTTGCCTGACGAGAGGCTCGGAGAGACTGTCGTTGCGGTGATTACGCTTGAACCGGAGATCAAGCCCTCACCAGAGGTGGAGCAAGAACTTTTCAGCTTCTGCGATGAACGGCTACCACGGTACAAGCGTCCGAGGCGAATCATCTTTGATCTTGTGCCGAGAAATCCGACAGGAAAAATAGAGAAACCGAAGCTGCGAGAGAAATACGCGGCAAGAGGCCGGTGAACGGCGATCAGCGGTCTTTAGCGTCCCGACACCGGTGCCTAAGCAGTCTGCAAGTTGGAACGTTGTTGTAAGCCAAGCCGTATCAACGCATCACCTATCAACGTATCAACGGCCTTTCTACGGAGAGGTTGTCTCACCGTGGAGGCGGCAATAACGACAGCTCAGCCATTTCTGCGTACGTACCCTCGAAGGCGACTCCCCGCTCCCAGAGAAGGATGATCCGATCTGAGATGAAGTAAACATCCGGGATATCATGGCTGACCATGACCGCGGTAAAGCCAAACCTGCTCCGGTACCGGGAGACCATGTCCAGGATCGCATTCTTTCTGATGGGGTCTTGTCCTGTGGTTGGCTCATCGAATAGAACGATCTTCGGACTGGTGACGAGTGCCCGCGCGAGGGCAACCCGTTTTTGCATGCCACCGGAAAGCTCTGAAGGATACTTGTCAGCCACTTCAACGAGCTCGGTCTGCTCGAGCCTGGTCATGACCCTTTCCCGGATCTCTTTCCTGCCCAGGTCGGTTGTCTGGCGCAGCGGCAGTGCCACGTTGTCGAAGACAGTCATCGAATCGAACAGAGCATTGCCCTGAAAGAGGTAACTGATCTGGCTGAGATACGCGTCCCACTCGCCCTTTTTCATCTCGTCAACCGGTTTGCCCTGGAAGAGGATGGCGCCTCCGTCGGGCTTGAGTAGGCCGATGATGTGCTTTAGCAGAACGCTCTTACCAGTGCCGCTCTTTCCGATGATCGTGGTAATCTGGTTTTCGTAGATCCTCAGGTTGATACCATCGAACACGGTCCTATCGCCAAACCGCTTCGTAACGTCTCTGAACTCTACAAGGGGAGTCCCCATGATAATCCTTATCTCTTATTTCGCCTCAGACCAGCAAAACTTAAGGCCGGCATCCATCTCCTCGCTCCAGGTGTCTGCTCCCGGATGCGGGATCAGACCTGGCTCTGCAGTTGGAGGAAAAAGAGCTTGCATCGATAGTCAAGAAACTGGATACTAGACGTATGACGCGCCTCCGGTGCCAGGCTTCCTGGTAGCGGCTGTCATGCCCTACTTGGTGGGCCTTGAATAAATTTGCCTTCATGTTCTTCAGGCACACCGCAGGAAAGGAGCGCTTTATGAAACGATCCATCATTTTGTCATGCACGGTCATGGCCGCGTTGGTCCTGTATGCTCCTGCGCTAGGAGCCGACGGAGTCACATTGAGCGCAAAGGAGCAGCTCGGCAAACTGTTATTCTTTGACACGAATCTCTCGGTTCCTGCAGGTCAGTCGTGCGCTGCCTGTCATGGGCCGGAAGTCGGCTTCACGGGCCCGGACAGTGCACTTAATGAGGGCGGTGCGGTATACGAGGGAGCCGAAAAGGGACGTTTCGGGAACAGGAAGCCGCCTTCGTCGTCATACGGTGGAGCCAGTCCCGTTCTTCACTTCGACAAGAAAGAGAAGGCCTGGGTGGGAGGTATGTTCTGGGACGGGAGGGCCACCGGCAAGCGCTTGAAGGATCCCCTTGCGGAGCAGGCGCAAGGTCCGTTCCTTAATCCCCTCGAACAGAACATCCCGGACGAGAAGGCCGTCTGCAGCAAGATCAAGACTTCCTCCTATGCAGAACTCTTTGAAAAAGTCTGGGGAAAAGGGTCCTTAAACTGCGGAAAGAAAGTCTCCGCCACATACGACAGGGTCGCTCGAAGCATCGCTGCGTATGAGCGGTCAAGAGAGGCTAATCCGTTCAACTCTAAGTTCGACTTGTGGCTCAGGAAGAAGGCTGTTCTTTCGGACGAAGAAAGACGGGGGCTCGAGCTTTTCGAAGGGAAGGGTAAATGCGCGGAGTGCCACCCCAGCAAGCGAGGTCTCAAGGGAGCAGCTCCGCTCTTCACCGATTTTACTTACGACAACATCGGCGTTCCGAAAAACCTGAAGAATCCCTTTTACGCCATGCCTGTGCAATGGAACCCGGAAGGGGCAGCCTTTGTAGACACGGGGTTAGGGGGCTTTCTCAAGGAAGCAGGATACAAGGCATCTGTGTACGAGCCGGAAATCGGGAAATTCAAAGTCCCGACGCTCAGAAACATAGATCAGCGACCCTCCCCGGATTTCGTAAAGGCCTTTGGGCATAATGGATATTTCAAGACCCTGAAAGAGATTGTCCATTTCTACAACACGAGAGATGTGCTCCCCAGGTGTGAGAAAACGAGTGATCCCAAGTCTGTTTTAAACTGCTGGCCCGAACCGGAGGTTTCATCCAATCTCAACAAGGAAGAGCTTGGAAACCTGGGGCTCACGGAGGATGAGGAGAACGCGATCGTCGCCTTTCTCAAGACCCTTACAGACGGGTATACGAAGAGCAAGTGAAAGACGGGAGTGTGAGCCGGGCGTTCAGTAGACGCCGTATTCCCGCGTGGCCTCAGCCCAGACCTTGACCATCGTGGGATCGGCCTCGTCCAGCACGCTTCTGCACGACATGACAAACCCGCCACCCTTGCCGGCGATGTCAATCAGCTTTTTCGTCTCCTCCCGCACGCTCTCGGCAGGCCCGAATTGTAGTACAGTCGTGGGCATGTTGCCGCAGATGCACATGATGTCCTTAAGCATCTCCTTGGCCTTGACCATGTCGACCCGGTCGAACCAGCCCATGACCTTGCCCTTAGGCAGTTCGGTGAGGTATTTCAACCTGGACGTGTACTCCCCTTCGAAGAAGGGACAGGGCGTCAGCCCTTCGTCGATCAGGGCGAGTATGATCTTTTTGAGTCCCGGCCAGTAGAATGTCTTGAATTGGTCGTCCGACATGAAGTTGTCCGCGCCCCAGTGGAGCGGGATGAAAACGCGCTTGATGTTGCTCCGTTTAGCGTTGGCGATCGCACCCTGCAGGATCGCCGGCGTGATTTTTTCAATGGCGGCCAGCAGCTTGTCCGGCCGGCGGTACAGATCCATCATGGTGCCGCGCATGCCCCGATGCACGTCTCCAAAGACGTCGAAGGGGGCCCAGCAGGACGCGGCAGCAAATGCGCCCGGCCTGCCCAGCGCCGCCATACGATTGTCGAACTCAGCCATTTTCCGGTAATATTCCGCCGATTCCAGCGCAGCTTTATAGAGAGCCTCTATCGCCTTGACGTAATCAGGATTCGCCAGTGCCGCGCAGGTCATGGCCCCGCGGTACCCTGCGTAGAAGAGCGTCGGGAAGTAGGGCAGATTCTTGAGCGGCTCCAGGCTGCCAAACACGCGCGGCAGATAACACCGTATGAAGTAGTCTGTCGGGTCGTCGAGGAACCGGTCGTATTCTTCGGGCTTCATGTACTCATTGTCCGTGTACTGGATGCCTGAATGGTCAGGCGCGTCACCACCGCCCGGCCATTTGAGCTGACGGAGCTGCAGTGCGTCAAAGGACCGGCCGGGATAGGCTGACATTGCCGGCCAATAGATATCAGGCTCCAGGTCGGCCAGCATTTTCTCGTTGGCGTCGAACCATGCGTCGTAATCGTAAAAGGCCTTGGCCGGGGTGATGCCCGTGTACTTTACTGCCATCAGATTGCAGCACGGGAAAAACGGGACACGATCGGGTTTCTTGAGGGCGATCGCGTCCATGACGCGCTGTTCTCTCTCCTGGTAAAGCTGCTCTGGCGTCTTGCTCATGTCGCATCATCTCCTGTTTCACTGCTGACTTTGTAATCCTCGTCCGCGACCAGCGGTACCATCGCAATTGTTTTCTCGTTCATTAGGTTCGTATTCAAATTGACGAGCGCATCCTTCATTGATATCTTTTGCCTTATAGAATCTAGCTCCTATTTCATTAAGACAGAAGGAAGAAAAGTCGCTATTTCAGGAAAGATAAATAGTAGTGCCGCTACAACAACCAGGCTGATCAGGAAGGGATAAACCCCGCTGTAGATAACGCTGAACGGTACCTTGGTGATGTTCTTGACGACGAAAACATTGATGGCCACCGGAGGAATAACCACGCCGATCATGACTGTGATGGCAATGATCATGCCGAACCAGATGGGGTCGAAACCGAGCTTAAGGATAACCGGATAGAAAATGGGAGTCGCAAGCACCATGAACGCCAGATCATCGATGAAAGAGCCCCCCAACTGGTAAATCATGGAGATCAGGATCATGATGATGTATTTGTTAAAAGGAAGCTGCACGATCCAGTCTGCGGCCCTCATCGGGATCTTGGTCACTGCCAGAAAATGACCCAGGATTGCTGATCCTACGATGAGCATGATAACCATACACGCAGTATGCAGTGACTCACTCACCGCCCTGAAGAAGGATTGCATCGCAAGATCTCTTTTTATGAAGGAAAGAAGGAAGACGGCCGCGGTTCCAATGCTGCCCGCCTCCGTCGGCGTGAAATAGCCCATCATCAGCCCCCCTATCACCACGAGGAAAATTCCCCCGACCCAAAAAACCTCGGGAAGGGAGGCAATCCTTTCCTTCCACGTGGATCGTTCCCCCTTGGGCCCCAGGGCAGGATTGATCTTGCACCAGCCGATGATGATGAAGACAAAGAAAAGCGCAATCAACAGGCCCGGCACCAGCCCGGCGAGGAAGAGTTTGCCGATAGACTGCTCGGTTATCATGCCAAACAGGATTAGCGTTACGCTCGGCGGAATGAGGGCCCCCAGCGTTCCCACTGTGGCGACTATACCCGTTGAGAGCTTTTTGTCGTAGCCGTAACGATCCATCTCAGGCACAGCAACACCGGCGAATGTTGCTGCCGTGGCCGCCGAAGATCCGCAGATGGCCTTGAAGGCTGTTGCACCCATAACCGTGGCTATGGCCAATCCACCAGGGATGTGGCCGATGAATTTAAAGGCTGTGCTGTACAACCTCTTCGCAATGCCTGCATGCGCAGCTATCTGACCCATAAAGATGAAGAGAGGGATCACGGTGAACCCGTAAGACGCGGTCGCATCGACCAGATCCTTCGCCAGCAGGTTCAGGCCGGCTTTTAACCCCATAATGTAGCTGAAGCCCAGAAACCCAACTAACGCCATGGCAAAGCCCAGCTCAATCCCTGTGAGGAAGAGGAGTAATACCAGGGCAAGGCCTATGACCCCGATCAGCTCATTCCCCATACTCCCCTCCGGCAATCTTGATGAGGTCGCACAGGAGAACGAGGCACTGCACAAAGCAGCAGATGCCCATTGCATAGACAATTGGGTAAAAGGGCAGTTTCAATGTGACAGATACTTCACCGGTTCTTTGGAGATCGGCTGCATATTTGAGTACGTTCCAACCAAACAGAAAGAACAAGAAGAGCCCCATGCAGCGTGTGGCGACATGAAACGCATTCTGTATCCTGCGGGAGAACTTCAGAATGAAAAAATCCACGTAGATATGAGATCGTATCCACGATGAGAGGGGAAGAGCGAACAGGATTACCAGACCTCCCGTAAATGCCACAATTTCATAGGTTCCGAGGATAGGTCTCTTAAATGCGCGCAAGATAACATCGGAGGTAGTGAGAACGACGATGAAGACAAGGGCCACGCCTGCCAGAAAATGGAGCAGGCGGCTAACCCCCCTTACGACACCAAGCAATCTCTTCAATGAATTTCCCTGTTTATTTCTGCAACACTATCAGCCTCTCCTCGCAGAATTTCAACACCTCATCTCCCGGAAGGCCTTTTGCTTTCATGTTCTTTACGTAGTCGTCAAGGAGTGGTCTGACTGCTTTTGCCCAACGCTCCTGCTCTGCGGGCGGAAGAGTGATGATCTTATGCCCTCTCTTACTCGCAAAGTCCCTGCCTGATGCGTCGATCTCGTCCCAGACCCTGCCTTGCTTATCGATCCACTCTTCGTTGATCTTCTCAATAATTTGCTGAACATCAGGAGGCATCGAATTCCATTTTTCCTTATTCATGACCACGAACATAGCCAGCGAATTAGCCACACCGCCCTGGGTGGTAGACTTCACTACCTCTCCCAGCTTCCATCCCTCAAGAGCTTCGATAGGGCATATCACGCCATCTACGACGCCCCTGCTCAACGCGTCATAGGTATCGGGCATGGGCATAGCAACAGGGGTTCCGCCGAGCGCCTGTGTTATTTTGCTCACGGTCCCGGAGGCTCGGATCTTCATCCCCTTGAGATCCTCGAGGTTGTTGACGGGTTTCTTCGTGTTGACCAGGTTGGGTCCATTCGCATGGAGATACATGACCTTGACTTCGTCGAATTCCTTAGGCTTGAACTTCTTGTAGTATTCATTGACCAACCTGGTTGCGGCGAGACCACTCTTATATCCCAGAGGCAGGTCGATGACTTCGGTAAGTGGAAATTTTCCGCTGGTATAGCCGAAGACGGAGAGCCCTACGTGGGATAGTCCCTTGACCACGCCGTCATAACACTTGTCGCCGGGGGTAAGGGTGCCACCCGGAAACATGGTTACCTTCACCCTTCCGTTGGTCCTTTTTTCGATCTCTTTTCCCCATTCCACGGATAACACACATACCTTGTGCGGGGCGGGGAATACATTGGAATAATAAAGCTCAATGGGTTTTGTTTGTGCTGATGCTGGAGAGTTGAGAAGGAGATATCCGACAAGCAGCAGTCCAAGGATCAATGATGCTAATGCCTTACGCTTCATGGTCCGTCCTCCTTTTGGTAGTGGCCAATCCCTGATGATGCCCGGATAAGCAGTGCCACATCATCGATTCTATAACATAGTGTTTGTTTCATTGCCACTTTTTTTGAACGCTGACAGATCTTTATTGTGCGTTCTGTTTCGGAGGCGCAGGATAAATCGATCCACGGCATGAATTCTACTCAGGATGTGCGAGAAAAGTACGTGGATTGGGTTGGATGACAGGCTATTCAAGATTGCGTTAGCCGATTTGCTCTCGGATGATTATATTTTGTAAACCACGTGCATAAAGTGAATTGTCTCGTGTCTAGGAGGTTTGGATGGAAAAAACGAGAAAGATCCGCACGGTGATGAAGAGCGCAGCCACGATCGAAGGGGCAGGGGTGCACCTGAGACGGGCATTTGGCTTTGCCGAGGTCCCTTCCTTCGATCCCTTCTTGCTCCTCGACGATTTTCGTGCAACAGACCCGCGCCATTATCTGAAGGGTTTTCCGTGGCACCCGCACCGCGGGATAGAGACGATCACGTACATGGTGGACGGGACTGTCGAGCACGGCGACAGCATGGGAAACAAAGGAGTCATAGGCGCAGGAGACGTACAGTGGATGACCGCGGGGAGCGGGGTCATCCATCAGGAGATGCCGAAAGGGGATGGGCAGGGACGCATGGGAGGGTTCCAGTTGTGGGCCAACCTTCCCGCAACCCATAAGATGATGGATCCGCGCTACCGGGACATCAGGAGAGAGCAGATAGCGGAGATCTCTGGAAAAGATGGCGTGATGATCAGGGTCATCTGCGGCAAGGTAGGCGTAACAGAGGGCCCTGTCCGTGACATCGTGATCGACCCCGAATACCTCGACGTGAGTCTCAGCCCGGGCGCCGAGTTTGTGCATCCCACCAAGTTGGGCCACACGGTCTTCGCGTACGTCATTGAAGGGAAACTTCATTCGCATGCCGAAAAGAACCGCTCGTTTGCGAACGGCGATCTCATTCTGTTCGATGACGGAGAGCGGGTCGTTCTTGCCGCCCAGGAGGAGGCTGCCCGTTTTCTTCTGATCTCGGGTAAGCCTATACGGGAGCCGGTTGCGTGGTACGGTCCGATCGTGATGAACACGGACGAAGAGCTGAATACAGCATTCGACGAATACCGCAAGGGCACGTTCATCAAGCAGAGGCAGGCCTGACAACAAAACTCGCAGCGCCTCCGCATTTGGTAATTGCCTCTTCGCGGCGACTTGGGGTAGGATTGCTTTCATGAGGCAGTTTTGAGCGGCGATACAACGGGGGGCTGGTTCGGTCAGAAGGATAGAGTCGATCTCAGGGGCTTCTTTGTCATGGTGATTCTGACATTGCTCTGGGGTCTCAACTATCCTGCAATAAAGATATCGAACGTAGGATTCTCACCCATATTCAACGCGTTCCTGCGTTCGTCGATAGCCTCTGCGTGTGGCATTCTGTATTGCATGGCCATTCGGGAGCCGCTCTTTCACCGCGACATCCGTCTCTTCCACGGATTCATCGTGGGACTCCTGTTCGGGCTGGAGTTTGTCTGCATCTACCTTGGGCTTCTTTACACTGACGCAGCGCGTGCGGGCATCTTCATCAACTGCTCACCCTTTGTCGTTGCCATCGGGGCGCATCTCTTCCTGAAGGAGCGGCTCGGAGTGACAAAGATCGTCGGATTGATCCTTGCGTTCGTGGGCGTATACCTCGTGATGCAGGGCAAGCCTCGCACATGGAACCCATCGATGCTCTATGGCGACCTTCTGGAGCTTGCCGCCGCTGTCCTCTGGGGCGCCACCACCATCTGGATCAAGAAGTATCTTGCGGGCAGGGTCCACGCCATCAACACCTTCCTGTATCAGCTCGTTTTTTCGGTGCCTGTGATATTGGCCTGCTCCTACGTCCTGGAGGACAGGTGGATCCTTGACGTGAACATTGCCGCAGTCTCTGCACTGCTCTATGCGTCTGTACTGATTGCCTTTGTGTCGTACCTGACGTGGTTCAAGATGATCCATGCGTACCCCGTGTCACAACTTGCCGTTTTCACATTCCTCACACCCGTGTTTGGGGTGGGCTGGAGCGCGCTGGTACTGGGCGAGCATCTTACGGCGGGGCTTCTTGTGGGGCTTCTGCTTGTGAGTGCGGGGATATACCTGACCAACTATCAGAAACGTTAATACCAGGCTGCATTCATTCATAGACCCGTGTTTAGACACGGGTACCCCTCTTCCGGGTACCCGCGATCCCAAAATCAATCCTCCGCGGGTCGCACGGTGCCCGGC
>Ga0102851_10000630_pt1 | contig 18418 bp, 15 predicted proteins | sample Mud3Dept3metaG_FD_79558 | JGI IMG/M metagenome (GOLD analysis project Ga0102851, IMG submission 79558) | Freshwater wetland microbial communities from Ohio, USA, analyzing the effect of biotic and abiotic controls - Mud 3 Core 4 Depth 3... | ecosystem: Environmental > Aquatic > Freshwater >... | reverse complement strand
TGTTATAAATTTCAGATCGTTTGGGGAGGATCCCGAAAACGTAAGCCGGAAAACTTTAATGTATATGACTGGTTTACAGGATAATGGAATTATTTCTGTCGCAAAGCATTTTCCTGGTCATGGCGATACAGAGACTGACTCGCACTTGGATCTCCCTGTTATCCGGCATTCAAGGGAAAGGCTTGATTCGGTTGAACTGGTTCCATTCAGGTCATTAATTGATGCAGGAGTAACAGGCATCATGCCGGGACACCTGAGCATTCCATCAGTTGATACTGCTTCAACTCTTCCTGCAACCATATCATATCCAATTCTTACTCATTTACTGAAGAATGAATTATCATTTAAGGGATTGATAATTTCTGATGCCATGAATATGGAAGGAGTAACAAAATATACAGTTCCGGGAGAGGCTGAAATACTGGCTCTCAATGCCGGTATGGATGTTCTGGAGTACGTTACTAATCCTGAGTCAACTATAAAAACAATTATGGGAAGAATAAAAAAAGGTGAGATATCCCCGGCTTTAATTACTGAAAAATGCCGTAAAGTACTTGCTGCAAAATACTGGGCCGGGCTGAATGATCAGACCCTGATTCCTGAGAAAAATATTGAAGAAGAATTATCAACGAACGCAACAAAAGCGCTTATAAGAGAATTATATTCAAATGCCCTGACTCTGCTGAAGAACGAAAATGATATCATTCCTTTAAAAAACCTTCAGGATATTAAAATCGCTTCTGTTGCAATAAACAGGACCGGCATAACTTTATTCCAGGAAAGACTTTCAAAATATTTTCCAGTGGATAATTTCTTTATTGATCCTGCTGACTCCAAGGCTGCTGCCAATTTGCTTATGAAACTTGCGGATTACGACCTTGTGCTTGCAGGAGTATACGGAACCGATCAGCGTCCTCAGACCGGTTTCGGAATTACGCCTGAATTAACCGGATTCATTGGGAATCTGGTTGATAGTACCACAAATGTCATTACCTGGTTTGGCAATCCATATGCCATAGACAGAATCAGATCGCTGAGAGATTGCGATGGCTTGATTCTTGCCTACCAGGAAAATGAATTCACGGAAGACCTTTCCGCCCAGCTGATATTTGGAGGGATCGGAGCCTCCGGATCTCTTCCCGTGTCGATAAATGAAATCTGGCCGTATAATTTCGGAATTATTACCACGGGAAATATCAGGATGCAGTACGGGCTGCCCGAAAGCGCCGGATTATCTTCAGAACTCCTGGAAAGAAGAATTGATTCGATTGTCAATATCGGATTAACTGAAAAGGCATTTCCCGGATGCGAAGTAATGGTTGCAAGAAAGGGAATCGTTGTGTTCCGGAAGACTTACGGTTATCAGACTTATGACAACAGGATTGCGATACAGGAAGATGATCTGTTTGATCTTGCTTCAGTAACAAAGGTATCCTCAACGCTTGCAGGATTATTGCTTCTCAACACTGAAGGGAAATTTACACCTGAAAAGAAACTTGGAGATTACCTTCCCGACTTCAAAAAATCGGATAAAGGCAACCTGTCAATGAAGGATCTGCTGGCCCATCAGGCGGGATTAACCTCATGGATCCCGTTCTGGAGAGAAACGGTAAAAAAAGACTCGGCCTTTAAACGAAGTATTTTCAGATACGGACTTTCAGAGAAGTATCCGATAAAAGTTGCAGACGCCCTTTACATAAACAAAAACTACAGGAAAAAAATATTTAATGAAATAAAGAAAAGTCCGCTTGGTGAAAAGAAATATGTCTATTCTGATCTCACATTTATCATCGCTCCAGGGATAATAGAAAATCTTTCGGGGGAAAAATGGTACGATTTTGTAACAAAAAATATTTATCACAGGATCGGAGCTTATGATATCGGATTTAATCCCTACCTCAGGTATCCGCTTAGCAGGATAGTTCCCACCGAATATGATTCATTGTTCCGCAAACAGCTTTTACATGGCACTGTTCACGACGAGGGTGCAGCAATGCTTGGAGGGATATCGGGACATGCCGGCCTGTTTGCCACAGCAAACGATCTGATGAAATTAATGGAGCTTTATCGCCGCATGGGAAATTACGGCGGAGAACAGATTATCAGTGAGAAAGTATTAAAAGAATACACCAGGGTGCAGTTTCCGGAAAACAATAACAGAAGAGGACTCGGATTTGATAAGCCGGCGCTTAACAATTCAGAACTTTCTCCGAAAAATGCTTACCCGGCCGTTAGTGCTTCTCCTTCAAGCTTCGGTCATTCCGGATTCACCGGGACCTTTGTGTGGATTGATCCGGATTACGAGTTAAGCTTTATTTTTCTCAGCAACAGGGTTTACCCGACAAGGAATAATAATCTTTTATCAGAAATGAATCTCCGGCCTTATATTCTGCAGGCGATTTATGATTCGATAATTAAATAAGGTGCTCGGTACTCGATGCTCGGTTCTCGGTTCTCGGTTCTCGGTTCTCGGTTCCCGGTTCTCGACACTCCGCTCTCAGAACTCGGTTTAACCATGAACCGTATGTTGTGTTACTTTGGTGGCTCAGAGAGGTTTGTGTCCATGTCAGAACTATTCTGAATCTTTAAAGTTCCAGGACTTGAGGTCTTGATGCTGACATTTCTGAATTTCCATCCTTTTGCAAACGATATATCTCCAGCAGAGCGGGCTTCAATTTCAATATCCGACAGAAAATAATTTTCAATCGGTGACTCCTTCATTCCTGAGATGGAAATTGCCGGTCCTCTTACCGTACCTTTCATTTCCCACAGGAATACATTTTTAAAATGAGGCGTTCCCTGTTCAGGTGTCACTTTCTGAAGCATAATTTTCCAGTGTTCAGGAATGCTGTCATAAGAATACTCTTTGGGAAGAGTGGAATAGCTGTAGCTTGGATTCCAGTCCATGGTCGCTCTCAGCATTGTTCCGACATTATCCATAACAATTGTATGAATATAAATATTTTCCACCGTTCCTCCGCGGGTAATAGCAGATTTAAAGTTAATGCAGTTGGTTGTGTTATAGGCTATAAGATTGTGAGCAAGCACATTCCTGATGCTGCCTGATGTCTCGCTGCCGCAGGTTATAAGCCCGGCGCCTCTGCGGGCAATACAATTGCGGATAACAACATATTCCGTCGGCCGGTTCACTCTCAGACCATCGGCATCACGGCCTGCTTTCAGGCAGAAATTATCATCGTTACAGTCAATATCACAATTCTCAACAAGTATCCATGAGGAAGAATCGATATCTATGCCGTCTGTGCTGGGTCCGCTGCCATCAACATTATTCAGGATTGTGATCCCGTCGACAGTAACATACTTTGAATAGAGCACCTGGACAGTCCAGAATCCTGCCTGCTTAAATGTGATACCTTTAACAGTAACATTCGATGAACCGGAAATAAGAAGCGTCCGGGGCCTCTTGCAATCATAATCAACTATCCACCGGAGGCCTTTCTTTTCATATTCCTTCCTCATTGCCCAGTATTTATCCCAGAATGGTTTTCCCCTGGCATGAATTGTCCCCTTGCCTGTTAAAGCCACCTTATCCTGATCCATAACATTTATAAGTGCAGCCGGCCACCTGATTTCAACACCTGCAATACGGGTATCAATCTCAGGGTAATCTGAAATATCCTGACTTCCCAGTATCCTGGTGTTTTCAGGAACCAGCAGCGTTACCCCTTTTTTTACAAATATTGAACCGGTGACATATGCGCCCGTATCGAATGTTACAACTCCTCCTCCCTTTGAGGAACATGCATCTATCGCTGCCTGTAAAGCTTTTGTATTAAGGGTCATCCCGTCATTTTTCGCTCCATAGAGAGCAACATTATAGACCTTCTTTCCTTTTGGGATTCTTTTTGCACCTGTTTTATCCGCCCATTTCAGAACCGGTGGTTGGTCTTCGGAAGGTCCTGCTTTAATTAAACAGTTAAAGTTAAATGCGATGAATAAACATGCTAAAAGAATAATTGCATACTTTTTCATTAAAAAAAATTTTAACTGACTGGTTATTTACTCTGAAATTATTATACAAAAGTGCAAAATTCTTTCCGTAAACCCTTTTAAAAATAAAAACCAGACTGTCACTGACAATCTGGTTTCCCGGTGCCCAGAACAAGACTCGAACTTGCACACCGTTACCGGCACCAGCCCCTCAAGCTGGCGTGTCTACCAATTTCACCATCTGGGCGAGAAAAGGCGCAGGGGCGCAAAGGCTCAGAGGCCGTTGTGCCGTTGCACCTTTGTGCCGTTGCACCGTTGCACCTTTTTTCGTGCCCAGAACAGGACTCGAACCTGCACATCATCGCTGACACTAGTCCCTGAAACTAGCGCGTCTACCAATTTCGCCATCTGGGCGAGGAAAGACACAGAGGTGCAAAGGCTCAGAGGCCTTAACACCGTTACGCCATTGCGCCCTTGCGCCGTTGCGCCATTTTGCCTTTTCACCTTTGCACCGTCGTAATAGCGGCGTCAAAAATAGCAAAAAAATTAATAACAATTAACCGTGTATTATATAAAAGTATATTTTTGCACACTGACTGGAATACCAGGTATAAAATGGAAAAAGGATTAGTACAGCTGATAATGCATCCTGATAACCGGTCTGTATCTGTTTTGTCTGAGAAATTTTGATGAATGAGATATACAGGCCTGCAAAAATGCAGGTTTTTTATAAACAAAAAGAATAATGAATATAGCAAAGATTCTGAAGTTTGGAGGGACATCAGTAGGCAATCCTGACAGGATGAAAGCCCTGATACCACTGATAAGTGATAATGAGAAAAAAATTGTCGTTCTTTCAGCAATGGCAGGGACTACAAACAACCTTGTTGAAATAACCGAACTTCTTTATGCTGATAACAAAGATGAGGCCTCACTCAAAATTGAAAGCCTCAGGGCAAAATATCATGATGTGGTCAATGACCTTTATAAAACTGATTCTTTCAAACAGTCAGGTCACGATCTGATTAATTCGCATTTTGATCATATTAACAATTTTATCTTAAGGACATTCACGAAACTCCAGGAAAAAGCGATACTGGCCCAGGGAGAACTTATTTCCACTTCATTATTTCACCTCCTTCTCCAGGAAAGGGAAATAAAGTCGGTATTGCTGCCTGCACTGAATTTTATGCGTATTGACAAGGATGGTGAACCAGACTACTTTTATATTGAAGAAAACATCAGAAGAGAGCTCCGGAAGAAAGCATCTGAAAACATAATCATAACCCAGGGTTATATCTGCCGGAATGCTGTCGGTGAGATTGATAACCTTAAACGCGGAGGAAGTGATTTTACTGCTTCAATAATCGGGGCTGCATTAAAAGTTTCTGAGATCCAGATCTGGACAGACATAAGCGGGCTTCATAACAACGATCCGAGGTTTGTTGAGAATACGAAAGTCATACGTGAATTATCTTTTGATGAGGCAGCTGAACTGGCCTATTTTGGAGCAAAGATCCTGCATCCTTCAAGTGTTAATCCTGCAAAGGAAAAGAACATACCAGTCAGGCTGAAGAATACAATGGAGCCTGAAGATCAGGGCACTCTTATAACATCAAACAGCACACTTCTTGATTATAAAGCCGTTGCAGCTAAAGACGGGATATCGGTATTAAGAATTAGATCCGACAGGATGCTGATGGCATACGGATTCCTCAGAAAGGTTTTTGAAATATTCGAAGCTTACAGAACCCCGATAGATATGATCACCACTTCGGAGGTTTGTGTGTCCATTACAATCGATAATCCGCAGTACCTTACACAGATTGCCAAGGATCTGAGGGAACTTGGAACAGTGGAAGTAGAAGAAAACCAGACTATTGTCTGTATTGTGGGTGATTTCCGTACTGAACGTACGGGTTCAGCCCCGGAGATCTTCCAGGCGCTGAATACAATACCCCTCAAGATGATCTCTTATGGCGGAAGCCCTAACAGTTTGTCACTTCTGATTGATACTTCCAACAAAACAAAAGCACTCAGACTGCTCAGCAAATATTTATTTAAATAGAAAAATGATTGACAAGAATACCGTAAAAAAATTCCGGGATCTGCCTACACCATTCTATTATTATGATCTCGATGTTCTGAATGCCACGCTGACCTCCTTAAAAAAAGAGTCTGAAAGTTCAGGATATAAAGTGCATTATGCAGTAAAGGCTAATGCAAATTCCAGAATTCTGAGGATCATTTCATCATACGGATTTGGAGCTGATTGCGTCAGCTGGAATGAAATTGAAGCTGCAATTTCTGCAGGATTCGATCCTTCAGAAATAGTTTTTGCCGGAGTTGGCAAGACAGATAAAGAAATAGACGCAGCAATCAGGACAGGAATATATTGTTTCAATTGCGAGTCAATACCGGAGATCGAAGTAGTCAATCATCTGGCATCTCAGCAAAACAAGGTCGTCAGCATTGCCTTAAGGATCAATCCTCTTATTGAAGCCCATACTCATAAATATATTACTACAGGAATCGAGGAAAGCAAGTTCGGGATACACACACGGGAACTTGATGAAGTACTTATCAGGCTATCATCCATGAACAATATCCGATTAACAGGAATTCACTTCCATATCGGATCACAGATAACCAGAATGGCTGTTTTTCAAAGTCTCTGTACAAAAATCAATGAACTGCAGGGCTGGTTTGCTTCGCATAATATTGACCTGAAAATAATCAACGTGGGAGGCGGATTGGGCATTGACTATGAGAATCCGGATAAATTCCCGAAGTTTAAAGAGTATTTTTCACTTGTAAAGAAATTTGTTGATCTCAGACCAGGACAGGAGATACATCTTGAACCGGGAAGATCTGTTATTGGTCAGTGCGGGACCCTGATCTCCCGGGTGCTGTATATCAAAAACGGGAACAATACTCAATTTGCCATAATTGATGCCGGGATGACAGACCTTATACGTCCTGCACTTTACCAGGCATATCATAAAATAGAAAACCTCACATCTGAGGGTAATTTATTTCATTATGATGTTGTCGGCCCGGTCTGTGAATCATCCGATACTTTTGCGAAATTCATTGAGCTTCCTGAAACACGCAGAGGAGATATCATCGCAATAAGATCAGCCGGAGCCTATGGAGAAGCAATGGCTTCAAGGTATAATCTGAGAGATCTTCCACGGGTGGTTTTTTCGGATGAGATATAGGATCAATTTTCATAACAGCAGTGAGCAAATAAAGTTGAAAGGAAAATTATTCCTTGTTAAATATCAACGTATTAAAAAACGTATTATAATACGTTGATAAAATATAATCTGTCTCCCTGTCCTGCATCCATAATCCCCGGGCCGTTGAGCCGTTGAACCATTGCGCCATTGCGCCCTTGCGCCGTTGCGCCTTTGCGCCGTTGAACCATTGCGCCATTGCGCCCTTGCGCCGTTGCGCCTTTGCGCCGTTGAACCATTGCGCCGTTGCGTCATTGCGCCATTGAGCCATTGCGCCATTGCGCCCTTGCGCCGTTACATTCTACCACTATTATTCTGCCTTACCTTACTATGCTTTATTCCATAGAAGAAATAGATACAGAGTCCAACAGCCATCCAGATAACGAGCCTTAACCAGGTATCAAGGGGTAATGCAGCCATCTGAATAAAACATATCAGCGCACCCATAATCGGTACAAACGGAACCCATGGGGTTTTAAAAGGTCGTTCAATATCAGGTTTGGCTTTTCTCAGAACAAGAACACTTATACAAACTATAATAAAGGCCAGCAGAGTACCTATTGAAACCAGCTCCCCGAGGATACTGATAGGAAGAATTCCTGCAATAATCATCGCAACCACACCTGTGACAATGGTACTTATATATGGAGTTTTAAACCTGGGGTGAACCTTTGAGAAAACCGGAGGAAGCAGACCATCTTTAGCCATAGTAAAGAAGATTCTAGGCTGCCCGAGAAGCATTACAAGTATAACGGAGCTTAATCCGGCAATCGCAGCAACTTTAACAATCGGCCTTAGCCAGAACATTCCTTTGCCCATCGCATTGACACCAACGGCAACCGGATCAGCAACATTTAATGTAGTATAACTTACAATACCTGTAAGTACAATTGCAACAAGAATATAAAGTACAGTTGAGATTCCGAGAGAACCCATAATCCCCACAGGCATATCCTTCTGAGGATTCTTAGCCTCCTGTGCCGCTGTTGACACAGCATCAAATCCGATATATGCAAAAAAGATCACGCCAGCTCCCCGCAGGATACCGCTTATCCCGTACTTTCCAAATTCATGGCTGTAAGCTCTCAGCCATTCCCAGAAGGATCCGTATTCCGCTATGGGAGTTGTTTCAACCTTGTTTGGCGGTATGAAAGGATGCCAGTTGGCTGCTTTGACAAACATAAAACCCAGAACAATGAACAAAATGATCACTGATACTTTGGTTATTACCATCACATTATTGAAGTTGGCAGATTCTTTTATTCCTATCACCAGCAATGTTGATAACAATGCAACAATGAACATCGCCGGCAAATTAATGATACAGGTAACATGTTCAAGGGAACTGACATCTATCCCTGTAGAAGCCAGTGTTTCTCCGAATGTTTTGGTAAGAGACATCCATCCCATCTCCGGGACATTTACAAGCGTAGTTCCTGTAGCGCCGGTAAACTGAGCCGGGATATTGATATCAAAGTCTTTCAGGAAGCTTACCACATAACCTGACCATCCGACGGAGACCGTTGAAGCAGCAAAGAGGTATTCAAGTATCAGGTCCCAGCCGATGATCCATGCTAAAAACTCTCCAAGTGTAGCATAAGAATAAGTATAAGCACTTCCTGCTATAGGGATCATTGATGCAAATTCGGCATAACACAGACCGGCAAAACCGCAGGCCAGTCCTGAAATAATAAATGACAATACAATGGCCGGACCAGCATATTGCGCAGCAGCCTGACCGGAAAGAACAAATATCCCTGCTCCGATAATAGCGCCGATACCTAATGTGGTCAGATTGAGTGCTGTCAAAGACCTCCTTAAACCACCTGACTCTTTTGATTCATTCAGCAACTGATTAAGTGGTTTTGTAATGAACAACTGATTTTTCGACATAGATTATTTTTAAAAAGTTACAGGATCTGTTTTATACAAGCAAACGTAACTTTTTTTTAACAAAAAAAAGCGTTATCAAATTTAATATTTCTACATTTTATTAATTTAATTCTACCTTTATCGCACTAACTGCCAAAACTGTCTTAAATGTCCCGGTATCTTTTTTTAATAATTCTCCTCGTAACACTCTCCTGTTCACCATTAAAAATGTATCAGGAGCTTCCTGAAGTAAAAGCATGGGAGAATGAAATAGCAAAATTTGAGTTTCTCGACAAAACGGAACAATATAGCAGCGATGCAATAATTTTTGCCGGCAGCTCAAGTATCAGACTATGGACTGATCTGGCTGAAGATATGGAACCATTTGAAATAATTCAGCGCGGTTACGGAGGAGCCAGATTAAGTGATTTTGCAGTTTATGCCGACCGAATCTTTTCGCCTCACCCATGCAGTGCCGTGGTTCTGTTTATTGCCAATGACATAACGGGCGATGAAAAGGATAAAAGCCCGGAGGAAGTTAAAAGATTGTTCCTGAATGTTTTAAAAACGATCCGGAGGAGTCATCCGCATGTACCGGTATTCTGGATCGGCATTACCCCGACCTCGTCAAGATGGAATGCATGGCCGGAAATAAGTAAGGCAAATGACCTGATCAGTGAAGCCTGTCAAAATCGTAATAATACATATTTTATCAGAACCGATTATGCTTTCCTGAACGGGAACGGAAAACCAAGAGACGAACTTTTTGTGGCTGATAAACTACACCTGAACAGAGAAGGATATAAACTCTGGGCTCAAATAATAAAACAAGAAATAGAAAAAGTAATGGATAAGGCTAAAAGCCCCGGTCCTGAAGTTTACTCGTGGCCCATTGATGATCAGGACGAAGCGAAACGGCTCATAGCACCGGATGTGAAAGGAATAGCAACTTATCTCTCCGGGTGGCTCAATGAACAGGTTGGTCTTCACTAATTTAAAACTTCTGCAATGAAATACAAAGTTTATATAATTCTGATTTCAATACTTCTGACAGGTTGCAAGTTCAGAAAATCTGTGGAGAAGGATATTGCTTCAGGGCTCACCTCAGCTGGTGATGAAATTACCTGTGAAGATGTTTACCTCACTGTTAACAATGAAAGGATAACAAGGAATTCTTTCATTTATGGTGAGATCATATATATTAACTTCAATGATGTAAAAGGATTTGCAAAGGAAAACGGGAAAGTATTTCCGGGTCTGGTAATATCAGTCACCAATCAGGCAGGAGATACCGTATGGAAAACAGCCGATTTATATTCGCAGTACACAGAAGGATTTGATTATTCCCCTCTTAACCTTACTGCTGATCTTACTGTCGCAGCTCCGATGCAGTCAAAGGGTGAATATTCCTTGTTCATAGATATCCGGGATAGCAAAGGGGAAGGGAAATTTGAAACAAAATTTGATTTTAAAGTCAGGGAAAATGAATTGATTTCAGTTGAGACATCAGGTGTTTCCTATAATGAGACATATCTGTTTTCGCAGGGCAGCAACAGGATAATAACTGATAATAAAATCGGATTTGATGACAATATTTACGTTATCGTTGAAGGTCTTAAGGGATTTAAGGAGGAGAATGGCATGGTTTATCCGGGGATAAGCATAAAAATCATCGATGCAGCAAATAATATAATCGTAAATAGTGAAGATCTGTTTGTTAAATACAGTGAAGCAGGTGTGGCTGCTGCAGATCTGACTACCCGGATTTCGGCACATTTTTCCAGCCTTTCCGGGGAAAAATTCATTAATCCGCTGCATTGTGAGACAGTTATCTGGGACAAAAAGGGTGACGCAAGGATAAAAGCAACAACAAATATGACTCTGGAATAAGCTTTATATTCTTACCTGCAGTTGAGTTTGGAAAGTATTCTGAAATAATTATCGGTAAGATCTCTTAAGATGCGTTATTAATGTTATTTACATATTTACTTTGACTATGAAAAATTCTATTTCCCGTCGTAATTTTGTTTACAGGACTGTTGGAGCAGGTGCAGGAGCTCTGGTTATTCCATCCCTGTCAGGATTTACACTTCAGGATAAAACCGGGGGTATTAAGCCACTTATCATAACCAGCCATGCCAATGAGACCGGGCAGAAAGCCATGGAAACAGGCTGGGAAATTCTAAGGAATGGAGGTTCTGCAGTTGATGCAGTAGAAAAAGCTGCAAACGTCATCGAACTGGATCCTGAGGATACCAGTGTCGGCTACGGCGGCTTACCAAATGAGCGTGGTGTTGTACAGCTTGATTCTTCTTTCATGGATGGTAAAACATATTCAGCAGGCGCTGTTGCCTGTCTGGAGAACATTAAGACCCCGGCGTCAGTAGCAAAGCTGGTTATGCAGCATACCGATCATGTTCTCCTGGTTGGAGCCGGTGCACTGGAATTTGCTAAAGCATGGGGATTCCAGGAAGAGAATCTCCTTACCGAGAAAGCCCGTAAAATATGGCTTCGCTGGAAGGAAGAAATGAGCCCTGCTGATGACTGGGGATCTCCCGAGCATCTGCAAAATCTTTCAAAAAATACAGCATATTGGCGTGATTTCCCTGATATTGAGCACCATTACGGTACAACCAATGTATTAGCGATTGATAATAATGGTGATATTGCAGGTTGCACGACAACAAGCGGACTGAGCTTCAAACTCAATGGCCGTGTGGGCGACTCCCCCATTATTGGGGCAGGTCTTTATGCAGACAATGAGGTAGGTGCAGCTGGTGCCACCGGACGCGGAGAGGATGCCATCAAATCCTGCGCATCATATTATATTGTGCTTAGAATGAAGGATGGACGGACACCACAGCAAGCCTGCCAGGATGCATTACAAATGATCGTCGACCGATATAAAAAAGTAAATCCCGGGTATTTCCCAGGTGAAAAATTCGTTGCTATAAATAAATTCGGCGAGGTAGGCTGTGCCTCTATGAAGGGGACACGTAATCCGCAGATATCGGTAAGAACCGATAAAGGCTATAACAGGTATGATGGTGTTATTGCATTTCCCGGGAAATAGACAAAAGCGCACCAGACCCGTATACTATTACATGAATTAAAATAATTGCATCTTTTAAGGTTCTGACCAGAAAACAAAATTCAGCATTTTCTGATATTGTTCGTCTTGCATTTATCAGAAAAATTTCATATCTTGCAGGGTTAATGCAAATTATATCATATAATTTTATCACTGGCTTTCTCGTTATAGGATAAGAACATTTATCCGGGTTAAATCAGACTAACATGAAAAGAATATATTTTTTTTGTTTAGTTGTACTCGCTGCATGTGCCACCACCACGAAGCAATCCTCTATGCAGGAGGATGAGCTGATACTGACAAGAAAATATGTGGGTAATTTTGTTGAATACCGGCAATATTTACCTGAAAAGTTTTCTGATCCATATCTGATCTGGATTAAAACAACTATGGACAGCACCTATGGAAAGATTTCGGCTTACAGCCAGAAATGTGAGTTTAATCCAGGTGACCGGTTATATGTTAGAAGAGTTTACTATACACCGGGCATATCTTTAGGCTACTGGATGTATCAGATTGAATCTGCTGACAATAAGATTTTTTATCGCCTCAGCGAATTTCAGCACGATAGCCAGGTTTTGATAGAAAGCTGGTTTACAACTCAATTCTAAGTATAATTCCTTTAAAGAACTTTAAATCTTTAAGGGGCGGATTATTAAAACCATGATTTCATCCGGGTATAGTTCCGGAAAAAAAATGCAACTCATCAGAGTTGCATTTTTTATTTTATAGATGTATCCTTTATTTAAGCCTGATGCTTTGATTGTACAGCTCCTGCCAATCCTGATTCATTGAATCCCTGGCCGGAATATTCTTATTGATGATTTTTCTTTCAATACTATTGAGGATGATTTTCCTATCGCGTCTACCTTCTCCCTTGCCATGATCCGCAACGTCAACATAAGCTACAAACCAGTTTATCTCATGAGGCAGGATCTCAGGCGTACGGATGAATGCAACATCTTCATCTCTTAATGCATAATTATCATGGGTCTCTTCCCATATATCGACATAATAGACATAAGGTCCCAGGTGTGAGAATACAACTTTGCCATTTACATTGGTATATCCTTCCGTTTCCATATTTGTCTGGGCATCCCAGTCGGGAAGAGTGGGATATAATATTACACTTGCATTTGGAACCAGATAGTCTTCATAGTATTCACGAACCTCTACTACAAGCAGTGTCGGGATCATAACATCAAGCGTAATGGAGGCTTTATCAGATATACCATTGTGAGAATAAACAGTCAGGATAACCTCGAATGAGCCTGTACCTGTAAAAGTATGGACAGGATGAACTTCATTGGAAATAAAACCGTCACCAAAATCCCATTCAAATTCCACAGCGTTATCTGATTCATTGGTAAAGAAGACTTGCTGCCCTACTTCCGGTTCTAGTGTATCAACAGAAAACTGCGCCTCCGGCATTGATTCGCATGCAAAAAGCAGGAGAGGCAGAACCAGTGAGAGATATATTACCTTTTTCATTGTTTTAAGTATTAATGGTTCATTTAATTAAATTCAAATAGTGTGCCACTATTTTCATGATGGTTATTCAGCGCTCATAATCAGACTTTTTAACTCAGGAATTTTAAAAATTATATTTATCTTTGCACTCCAGTAAATAGAGATGTTTTAATGATAAAGATAACATTTCCTGACGGAACCAGTAAAGAATATAATAAAGGTATAAGCAGTCTTGAAATTGCAGAACAGATAAGCCCCAGACTGGCAATAGAGGTTTTTGCTGCCACAGTCAATGGTGAGGTCCGGGATCTGACAAGACCAATTAATTCAGATGCAACAATTAATCTTCATAAATGGGAAGATGAAGCAGCAAAGCATGCTTTCTGGCATTCTTCGGCACATCTTATGGCTGAAGCACTGGAATCGCTATATCCCGGAATAAAATTTGGTATAGGTCCTGCTATCGAAAGCGGATTTTACTATGATGTCGATCCGGGAGACGGAAGAGTAATAAATGAGACTGATCTACCTGCAATCGAAAACAAAATGAAGGAGCTTGCTGCCAGGAATCTTGCTTTTAACAGGAAGGAGGTCAGCAAGAAGGATGCGATGGACATCTTTTCCGAAAAAGGAGATGAATACAAAACTGAACTCATAAGTGAACTTGAAGATGGCACTATTACATTGTACACACAGGGCAATTTCACCGATCTCTGCAGGGGGCCTCACCTGCCCTCAACAGAATCCATCAGAGCAATAAAGCTGACCAGTGTTGCCGGTGCCTACTGGAGGGGGAATGAGAATCGGAAGATGCTTACAAGGATTTATGGCATCACCTTTCCAAAACAGAAGATGCTTGATGAATATCTTGTTTTTCTTGAGGAAGCGAAAAGAAGGGATCACCGCCGGATAGGTAAGGAACTCGAACTTTTTACATTTTCTTCAAAAGTCGGGATGGGCCTTCCTCTTTGGCTTCCCAAAGGTTCGGAAATCAGGCAGAACCTCATAAATTTCCTCACCTCTGTTCTCAAGAAAAGAGGATACAAGATTGTCACAACTCCTCATATAGGCAATGTAAACCTTTATAAGTTGTCGGGGCACTTTGAAAAATACGGATCAGATTCATTCAGGCCTATCTCAACACCTCAGGAGGGTGAGCAGTTTATGCTTAAACCTATGAACTGCCCGCATCATTGTGAAATATACAATGCCACTCCTCATTCATATAAAGAGTTACCTCTCAGGATGGCTGAATTCGGTACTGTTTACAGATATGAGCAAAGCGGTGAATTACACGGGCTCACAAGAGTAAGGAGTTTTACCCAGGATGATGCACATCATTTTTGCCGGCCCGATCAACTGAGGGATGAATTCAAGAATATTATTGATTTGATTCTTTATATTTTCAAAATTCTGAATTTCAACGATTTTACTGCTCAGATTTCGTTGAGAGACCCTGAAAACAAACAAAAATATATCGGATCGGACGAGAACTGGGAAAAAGCAGAACGCGACATCATTGAAGCAGCAGGCGAGAAAGACCTGCAGACTACTGTGGTAAAGGGTGAAGCAGCATTTTATGGGCCCAAGCTCGACTTCATGGTGAAAGATGCCATTGGCAGAAAATGGCAGCTGGGGACAATCCAGGTTGATTATAATCTGCCTGAAAGGTTTGATCTGACATATAATGGCAGTGATAATCAGAAACACCGGCCTGTAATGATCCACAGAACAATTTTCGGATCTATGGAAAGATTTGTAGCAGTGCTGATTGAAAACAGTGCAGGGAAATTTCCTCTCTGGCTCGCCCCGGAAAAAGCCGTCATTTTACCAATAAGTGAAAAATTCAATGATTATGCCGGAAATGTTTTGGAAATTCTAAATAATTCCGATATTTGCACCTTGGTTGACGACAGGAATGAAAAGATAGGTAAGAAGATCAGGGATAATGAATTAAAGAGAATTCCCTATCTGCTGATAATAGGAGAAAAAGAAGTTGAGAATGGTACAGTTGCTGTCAGGAAACAGGGTGAAGGGGATAAAGGCAGCATGAAAGTTGAAGAATTTGTAAAATTTATTAATGCAGAAATTATAAAGGAGACAGCATTTTGAGAATGCAATCAGAACAGACCTTAGTATTAACAAAAATTAGGAGGAAAGAATTATAACCGGACCAATCAGACGAAGCCCCGGCAGGATTACCCAGCCGGCTCACAAAATAAACAACAGGATCACTGCCAAAGTGGTCAGGGTTGTTGGTGATGAAATAAAAGCAGAAGTCATGAGTATCCAGGATGCCCTTAGACTGGCAGACAAAATGGAACTCGATCTTGTCGAAATTTCCCCAAATGCAGATCCACCTGTTTGTAAAATTGTTGATTATCAGAAATTTCTATATCAGCAGAAAAAGAAACAGAAAGAGATCAAAGCCAAGGCAGCAAAGATTGTTGTGAAAGAGATAAGGTTTGGACCAAACACTGATGATCATGATTATAATTTCAAGCTCAAGCATGCAGTGAAGTTCCTTGAAGAAGGAGCAAAAGTAAGAGCTTATGTGTTCTTTAAAGGGAGATCAATATTGTTCAAGGAACAGGGTGAAGTTCTGCTATTACGCTTTGCCAACGATCTGGAGGATTACGGAAAAGTCGACCAGCTCCCCAGACTTGAAGGAAAAAGAATGATCATCGCTTTTTCCCCAAAGAAGAAGAAGTAGTATTAAATTATTTGATAAGACAGAAATGCCAAAAATGAAGACCAATTCGGGTGCAAAGAAGAGATTCTCGCTAACCGGAACAGGAAAAATCAAGCGCAAACATGCATTCAAGAGCCACATTCTGACAAAGAAAGCAACAAAACGCAAGAGAAATCTTGCATATTTCGGTCAGGTTGATAAAGCTGACAAAAAGAACGTAAAGCTTTTGCTTGCCAGTAAATAATGTTATTAGCATTGATATATTAAAATAGTATTAACCGATTGTTCAGCATTGAAGAGTCCTGTAAAGCGGGAACGCTGACATTCAAAAAAATGAGTTATGCCAAGATCAGTAAATTCGGTTGCTTCAAGAGCCAGGAAAAAAAAGGTACTTAAGCAAACTAAAGGAAACTTCCTTTCAAGACGAAATGTTTTCACGGTAGCAAAGAACACACTCGACAAAGGCCTGGGTTATGCATATCGCGACAGAAGGAAAAAGAAAGGCCAGTTCAGAGCTCTCTGGATCCAGAGAATAAATGCAGGTGTCAGACAGTATGATATGAGCTATTCCGAGTTTATCGGGAAGCTTGATAAAAAGGGAATCACTCTTAACAGAAAAACTCTTGCCGACCTGGCAATGAACCATCCGGATGCCTTTAAAGCAATCGTGGATAAGGTAAAATAGCAAGTTTTTTATTTCCCCGCAGATCACTCAGATTTTCGCTGATTGAATGACCTTTTCTGCGTATATCCGTGAGATCAGCGGGAAACAATTACTTCACTTTCATAAACATCCTTTTAAGCCTGATTTTCTTCAGCCCCTGTGCTTCCTTGTTAATAGAAAGCCAGATGAATTTAGGTTTACCTACTATATGATCTTCAGGCACAAAGCCCCAATATCTTGAATCAGCAGAATTATGACGGTTATCTCCCATCATCCAGTAGTAGTCCATTTTAAATTTATAGGTGGTTGCAGGTACATTGTTTATTAAAATGGTACTCCCCTCAACTTTAAGATCATTTGCCTCATACACATCAATTATTCTTTCATAGAGACCAAGGTTTGAAGTATCGATTGGGACAGTTGCTCCTTTAGATGGTATCCAGAGAGGACCAAAATTATCCTCATTCCACCTGAGAACAGGATTATAGGGGAAGATCTTTGGAGAATATTCGCCAGGTGTATAATAAAACGGAGATATTTTTACAACATTTGAAAACTTTGAAATTACTTCTGCAGTCGGCTTTGTTAAAAAGAATGTATAGGTAGTGTACGAATCCATTACCTGGTCGGCTTTTGAAATATTGAGACGTTCAAGTGCCTTGGGATTAATTGTAGTTCCATTGGTCTCAACTAAATATGTGCTTTGCTGCGTATTATTATCAGGTACCAGTTTGCTGTTAACATAGAGTGATCATGATTTGATTGTTATGGTATCACCAGGCAGTCCGATGCACCTTTTCACATAGTTATCGCGCCTGTCAGTCGGACGATATATCACTTCATACCGGTCCCAGATGTCTTTTCGTGCCATTGGTATATAATAGGATACAGGTCTGGAATTATGATTTAAATAATAATCACTCTGCTGATACTCCCTTGCTCTTGCTCTGACAATCTCGTAATAGCTGGTTTCCTGCTCTTCAACAACAACTGTATCTCCGGCAGGGAAATTAAATACAATAGGATCATTATTCTTCACTTTGCCTAATCCTGCAAGGCGATTATACGGCCATATAATAAGATTTGACCAGGATCTGCCTTTTGTAAAGGGCAGGGTATGCTGGGTAAAAGGAAAAGCAACAGGTGTGTTGGGCATTCTTGGGCCATATGCTATTTTGCTGACAAACAGATGGTCCCCTACCATCAATGATTTTTCCATTGATGGTGTCGGAATCCTGTAATTCTGGAAAAGGAATATATTGATCAGGGTCACTGCAATGACTGCAAATATCAATGCGTCCAGCCACTCGACAAATGAACTGTTTTTACCGTCCCTCCTTTTCCAGAAAGTCCAGTTCACCTTTTCCGAAACATATAAATCGAAGATAACTGCCAGTCCTATCAAAAACCAGTAATTACCTATCCATATTACAACCAGT